>Ga0302174_10000063_pt1 | contig 51957 bp, 68 predicted proteins | sample I_Fen_N3_2_FD_198789 | JGI IMG/M metagenome (GOLD analysis project Ga0302174, IMG submission 198789) | Peat permafrost microbial communities from Stordalen Mire near Abisko, Sweden - I_Fen_N3_2 | ecosystem: Environmental > Terrestrial > Soil > Wetlands > Permafrost | place: Sweden: Abisko... | reverse complement strand
ACTGAGATTCGCTCAGCCAAAACTGACGCTGCAATTTCCTGAACACATTCTGGCAATCCTTCAAATTTCATAATTTTCAACCTCTCATAACGTGATATGGATGCTCGTATTTATCGCTGCGATGCACCCGTTAAAATTCAACAGTGTTTTGCTTTTCTGCAGTCTTGATGATGATCGCAGATGATTTTTTAAGCTGACGTCTGATGTAGATAATCGTCAACCAGAGAACCAGAGCCTTGAACCATCTCGGTGAAAGTGGATGCAGAGCGATTATTCGAATTGCTTTAATCATGTACGCCTCATCTGGCTGTAATCGTTTCTGTTTGCTTGCGGAAGCCAGCGCTGAAGATTGCTACATCTGGAAGGCAGATATTGTCTGCGCTTGCCTGCTCTTTACTGCGCAACGGTAATGACATCGTTGCTTTGTAGACTCTCGCTGAGCAGCCTGAGAGGCTCATGGCGACGTTTTTTTCAAGGGTGATGTCCTTGTTTGCTTCTGCTGCGCATTTCGCTCTGTAGCGTGCAATGCGGCGCTCTCTTGAATTCATGGTGATTCTCCAGTGGATTGGCTTTGGTGATTTGGTCTATGCGGCATTGCGGCTCTATCTCAGTTGCGCCTAACTGCCGTCCCGATACAGCTGCCACCTGAGAGCGGCTGGCCGATTACTTTTAGGCTCGGAGACCAAATCCCAAAGCCAACTGCACTTTGGTGCCCTCGTATCAGGGCAATCATATTGTTAAAGAGCGTGACTTCCGTTTCGTACTGCACCAGCGTCTTGCTGATGGACTAACTGTACAACCAAACCTGTATCCTGTAAACAGGCAAAACTGTATATTCATTTAAAACACCTGTATTTGCTTGTTTTTGTATGAAATTTATTTTTATTTAGGCAACAAAAAACCCGCCGAAGCGGGTTCTTGTTTAACTAAGGTTATTTTTATCTGATGGTTACACCGTACCAAAACACCGAGCCAACGACTCGAATCTTGTTTGTGTCATCACCGAGATAGATTTCGTCCGGATATTCATCGGTATTAAACGACCTAAGTCTTATGCCACCACCGGGTAGACGGTACATTATTTTAACGCGTGCCATTCCTTCGTGATCAAGAGCATAAATCTTACCGTCCTTGATTTCGGTGTTCCCTGTGTTAATTGCCACTGTAGCGCCGTCAGGAAGCACAGGATCCATGCTATTACCCCAAACCGACATACAAGCAGCTTCTTCAGGCTTCACACCTAGATTTTTAAGGCTACGCAATGAGAACTTAAGTTTCTTCCCGTCACTATCTAATTCGACCACTCTGCCATCACCTGCGGCAAGTTGCGCTTCTTTGAAGAAAGGAAGGAAAACGTCATCATCTTCATGATCGCTGTCCTCATCCCAGAGAGAAATCCCCTCAAGCTCCGTCGCGTTCGACTCTTGTACTCCGGTCTTTAGCCAATTGGCTGAACATTTCAGAGCTTGGGCGAGCTCGAAGAGCTTTCTTGTGTTCTTCGTCTCTCCATTCTCGATACTAGCAATAGATTGCTGCTTTATTCCAACCTTATCTGCCAATTCTGTCTGCGTGATCCCAAGCGCCTCACGCCTTTCTTTTACCCGCTCTGCGAGGCTCATGTTTTTCTCCTGGTGGTTAAAATCAAGCGCAAATAGTTTCACAGCAAAACCTGTATTTGACAAACAGGTCTGTCTGTATGACAATACAGATAAACCTGTAGGAGGATGTATGGAAACAGATGAAACCATTTCCCAACGTGTAAAGCAGCGACGAATCGAGCTTGGAATGACCCAGGCCGAGGTAGCTGAACGAGCTGGCATCCGTCAGCAGTCTTACCAGCAGCTTGAAGCTGGACAAACAAAACGCCCGCGCAATCTCCTTGAAATCGCAAGTGTTCTGAAATGCAAAGCTCAGTGGCTGTTGTACGGAACTACCAGTAAGAAAGCAGCTTAGTTAACACCGCTCTTTAAAAACCTAGCCGCCCTGATTCGAGGGCTTTAACCAACTGGCAGCCTTAACGGACTGCTTACGTATTAACTAATCAACAACGGAAGTATCACGCATGGACATTGCAAGAGCACGCAAGAAGGCATCGCGAATTGAATCGCAACTGCTTGGCAAGCTGGCTGTATTCGGTCAGAGCAAATTCGCTCAGATGATGGGCGTACATGAATCAACGGTAAGCAGGATGAAAGAAGGATTTTTCCAACAGGCAAGTATGGCACTGGCAATTCTTGAGTATGGCGTAGATGACACGGAAATCGTGGAGTTGGCGCGAAGATTTGCTGAGGTGCTTACTAAGAAAAAATCCCCTGCGCGAACAGAGGATTCAGTAGAGCAAATAACACTTAGCTTCTGAGGTAATTATACATGAGTTTATCAACAGTAGTAAATCAGTCGATGTGTAGCGTAGAAATTGCTGAACTTCTGGAGTCTCGCCATGCAGATGTTTGCAGAACCATTGAGCGTTTAATGGAGAAGGGCGTGATTCAGGGGTATGCGCCAACGGCGTACACCCACCCGCAGAATGGTCAGCAGTATCAGCAGTACCATGTGAGCAAGCGCGATAGCTACGTCATCGTCGCCCAGCTTTCCCCGGAGTTCACAGCTCGTCTCGTAGACCGCTGGCAGGAACTTGAAACAGGATCCCAACTTCCTACTGATTACCTTTCGGCTCTTAAGGCTCTGACTGTTGAGGTTGAGCAGCGTCAGGTGCTTGAAAACCAACTGGCTATTGCGGCACCAAAAGTTCAGTTCGTTGACAGCTACGTCAATGCAACCGGATCACTTGGTTTCCGTGAGACGTGCAAACTCCTCCACATCAAAGAACCAGCCTTCCGTAAGTTCCTGCTCGACAGCGAGATCATGTATCTACTGGCGGGCAAGTTAACGCCTTACGCTCAGCACATCGACGCAGGGCGCTTCACAGTTAAAACCGGCGAGAACCAGACTAACGGTCACGCCTTCACCCAGAACAAGTTCACACCCAAAGGCATCCAGTGGATCGCCGGATTGTGGGCGGCAAATCAACTTAACGAGGCTGCTTAATGGCCAGATCAAGAAACATAAAGCCTGGGTTTTTCACTAACGATGAATTAGCAGAGTGCTCAGCATATGCAAGATTGCTATTTGCCGGTTTGTGGACGATTGCAGATAAAGAAGGGCGGTTGGACGACCGCCCGAAGAAGATTAAAGCTCTCGTACTACCTTTTGACACGGTTGATTGTGACGAGCTTCTTACGCAACTTCACGCAAAGAACTTCATAACGCGTTACTCAGTGGAAGGTTCAGACTACATCCAGATAAATAACTGGAAGAAGCATCAGAACCCACACTGCAAAGAAAGTGCTAGTGATATACCTGAACATGTAATGCAACCTACTGAAATTAAAGAAGCACCGGTAAAGCACCGTGCAAGTACGGTGCAAGAACCAGTAGAGAACAATTTAAATCCTGCTGATTCCCTTAACCTGATTCCTGATTCCCTCACTCTGATTCCCTATAACACCCAAGCCGCTGAAGCAGCTTGTTCCGCAGAAGAAGAATTGGTTTCAGCTCTGGAAGAAGAACCAGCAAAAGACAATGTTCATCCGATGGTCAGGAAATATGCCTTCGAGGGTCAGGTCATTCGCCTGAATGAAAAAGACTTCGATAACTGGAAAGCGTTGTTTAGCAATATCGACCTGACTGCTGAGCTGACTCGTCTGGATCTGGAGTTCACCCATGATAAGCCAAAGAACTGGTTCAGCACTGCCAGCGCAAAGCTTAACTACCAGAACAAGCAACCATCTTACAGCCAGCCTCGCAAGTCTCCGGTAGCTGAAAGCTTCTCTACCAAGAATTACGGGACTACTGACGCACCTGCTTGGATGGAGGAATGATCATGCTCAGTTACGCAGAAGAAATCGCCAAGGTTGAAAGCACTCTGGAGAACATCAGGAAGCCAGCTGCTGAGATTGAAGGGACAACCTTCGAGTATCTGCCTGTGATTTGCGATACGCACGGGGAGTATCAGCAACTGGTTCGCTCAATGAAAGCCTTTGGCACAATGCAGACCAAAACTTCATGCCCGGCCTGCCTGATGGAAAAGCTTCAATCCCTGAAAGAGAAACAGGCCAACGAGGATGTCCGTATCAAGCAGTCGAATATCAAACGCTTGATGGCTGACCTCTTGCTGCCTGACCGGTTTGCGAATGCGACGTTGGAAAACTACCACCCTCAGAACGACGAGGCGGCGCGATGCCTGCACGTGTGCAAAGCGTATGCGGCTAAGTGGCGGGAGCGTCTCAAGCAGGGCGGCGGCATGGTTATGACTGGTAAGCCTGGCACTGGCAAGAATCACCTTGCTCTGGCTATCGCAAAGCACGTCATCACTGAGCATCAGAGTTCGGCGCTGTTCACTACAGCTTTGCGCGTTGCTCGTAAGTTTAAATCCTCATGGGGCAAGAACGCTGAAATCACGGAGCAGGAAGTCATCGAAGCCTACACCAGCCCCGACCTGCTGATTATCGATGAGGTAGGCGTCCAGTTCGGATCCGAATCAGAGAAGCTCATCCTGTTCGAAATCATCAACACCCGTTACGAGAAAATGCGACCGACCATCCTCATCAGCAACCTGCCGAAGGATGAGCTGTCAGCGTTTATCGGAGAGCGAGTGATTGATCGTATGAACGATGGCGGCGGCTGCACTCTGGCCTTCACGTGGGATAGCTACAGGTCTAAGGCGGCATGATGCAAATCACACCAGACGACTACACCGTAATAGCCAGCTACGCAGCTGATGACTACGACTGGTTACAGGACATAAGCACACCAGTCAAGCGAGCCAACATGCTTGAATTCAGCGAGAAGGTTGCTGAGATATTCGTGCAGATGGGCGCCGGGCAAGTGAAAGGGGAATTCTGATGGACAACACGAAAAAGACAGTAACGATTTACGTCACAAAGTACGCGCTGACAACTGGGATCTTCACAGCTCAGGGTGAGCAGTCATCCGATGACTCATTCTTCTTCAAATCAGAAGGTTCGGGATTCACCAATTTTGCAAGAGGTAATGATGTCCATCTGACCGAAGAGGCGGCACTAGCCCGCGCAGAAGAGATGCGCATTGCAAAGCTGAAAACACTCGACAAGCAGATGAAGAAGGTCAGTGCAATGAAGTTCGAGGTGAAGTGATGGACACTAAGGCAGCATTTGAGAAGTGGGCTGAAGAGGTCGGTGCCTTGCCGTGGGGGTATCTTAAAAAACAACGCACAGCGAGTGGCAATTACTCAGTTCAGATTTACACGTACATGTGGCAAGCGTGGCAGGCCAAACCAATCTGCTCTGACGAATTGGCATGTGACATGGCTAAAGAAATTATGGACCTCCTAAAAGAACCCAATCTCGGCGGCGATATCCAGCTACAGGCGAAAATCCAGTGCTTACTGGCAAATGCTATTGCCACATCCCACGGAATCAGAATTAAGGGTAAGACGGAATGAAACAGTTAAGTCTTGGTGAATTAATCGAAATTCTTGAATCACATGACCCAGAGACAATGTGCTTTAACGGATTCGGTGCGGCAGATTCATACCGTGGATATTATGAGCAACTTGCATTCGAACCGGCTGGTGAAACATCGTTTGGTAAAATGCTTTCCTATGCGAAGTTTGCCCTCAATAGCACCTATACGGGGTGGAAGGGTGGCGAGTTTTTAATGACCAAGGACACTCTGGTTAACATAGCAAACCCAGGGGAGTGCGGGTATCCAATCACAGAATCAACACTTGAGGTAAGCCATGAATAACGATTTAGAGCAGTTCAGCGAAGAATATCTGAAAGATATGCAGAAGCACATGGCATTAGGAATGACGTTAGGCCATGCGGATGTGTTTCTGATTCGCCAGTTAATCGATTTATCCCTAGCAGCAAAGCAGGCCAAGCCGGTGGGATATTTTAGACAAATGACATGCGGCATGTATTACCAGCTATCAAAAAGTACCGCAACAATGGATCAAATCCCGCTCTACACCACCCCACAGCCAGCCCATACAGAGCAAGTAATTAAAATTACGCAGACCATGCTGGATGCGGCTGTTGCTGACTACTGCACCACTGGGAAATACACGGTAGAAAATATCCCATACGAACTGCGCCGCCAGGTGGAATTTGAAGCTGAATGCACATTCAAAGCCATGCTCGCCGCCGCCCCTAAACCGGAGAGTGAATAGAGGTGACTAATGCAAATCGAATTGGTCAAGAATGCCGGTGGCGTTTTTGTTCCAGCGTTCGATCATGATCTCCCCAGGCTAACCAAGTTCAAGAACGGCGAGCAGTACACCGCCGAAATCAAGCTAACCCGTAACCCCGCCTTTCACCGCAAGATGTTCGCATTCTTCAACTTCTGTTTTGCGCACTGGTCAGCAGACAAGACCGGCTTAGCTAATGCAGACGAAACCACACAGTTCGATCGCTTCCGGAAAGATTTAACAATTCTGGCGGGCTTCTACGACCAAACAGTGAGGTTAAACGGTGATATCAGGACTGAGGCAAAGAGCTTGGCTTTCGCGAATATGGAGTCTGACGAGTTCGAGCGCTGCTACAACGCGATGGTTAACGCCGCCCTAAAGCACTTGTTCGGTCGCACCACTGACCAGAACATCATCAATCAACTTTACAGCTATTTCTGAGGTTTCCATGAACACTCAAGACAGCATCGAGCTATTTGAAACCAGAAAGCAAGCCATCAAGACCTTTATCGCAGCACACAACGGAGTTCGGCGGATAGATGTCCAGAACAAGCTTGGACTGAAAGACACGTTCACAGCTAACCTGCTGACGCGGATTATTAGGCTAGGTGAAATCTACCGATTCGGCACCGGTCCGACTATTCGCTACTGGATTAGCGAGGAACACATGAACGAATACAACGCCTCTCAGGTTGAGCCACCAAAACCTAAGACGAGGACGCCGGTTATCGTTGGCAGAAAAAAGCCAAACAACAACCCTACGATGATATTCCTCAGCAGAAAGCGACCGGTTGGCATCAACACCATCTTCGACGAATGCAGGCAGAACAGCACCATTCTCCCAGTGCTTAGGGTGATGGCAGCAAGGAGAGTGGCATGAAAGATTATTCAGCGATGAGTGACTTTGACATTAACCTTCTCGTCAATCGGTCTCTAGGGTTGAAACATTACCCAAACGAAGAGAAAAAGGTCATTGAGGTATTTGGTGACATAGTCATTTTCGACCCCTGCAACAACCCAGCCGACGCATGGCCGATTATCGTCGCTAACAAAATATGGCTGCGAGAATTATATGGAAACTGGGATTGCAAAGGATTCCCTAGCCCTCCTCATCCATGTGGTCAGGTGCAGTTCTCCGATACCAACCCACTGCGCGCCGCAATGATTGTCTATCTCAAGATGAACGACGCGGAGAAATGCGATGGCTAAACTCACGTGGTTCACCTACGACACAGTAATGACCACTCTCGAAGCCGACACCCTCATCAAGAAGTACACCCTCCGAAACATCCAAACCTCAAAGCAGCTCTCAGCAGATTACACAGGCTGGTATGTCTCTGCTTTGTTACCCGAATACAGAGTAGAACCACGAGCCAGTCGGACGTGGCAGAACCCTATGTGGAGATAAATCATGTCTGAACTTTCATCAGTAAAAGAAGAACTGGAATCGGCGAAGTGGAACCTTGGGCAGGCTCAAAAAGCATTATCCAACTACAGCGAATACAGTCAGGCCGGAAAAGACTATTGCGTATCTTCCGCAAAACGTGAGTTACAAGATGTCTTCCAGCGCATTCACCGAGCCTTGTTAATTGACAGTGGTGTTGAAGTGAAGGTGCCGAGATGAAAGAGCCTAATAACCCACGCTGCTGCCGCTGCCACGCACCTCTAACCTACAACGAACAAACCTACCACGGCCTTTCCTGCAATCACTGCGAACTCGATTACCTCTACTCATTCGAAGGATACAAAAGCTATGACTACTGGAAGCGAATCACCGGATACACCCTGCGCTGCCTGCGGCATGGCATTGGCAGAGGACGAAACGCACTGCTGCGAAGACTGCTTGAGCTTCTTCGAAATGGGCGGCGTAGAGGTTTCTGAGCATATGAGGAGTGAGAGTGATGAGTGAACAGGGTGCAAATATTAACTTGCTACTCCCATGCCCATTTTGTGGAGGGAAGGCCGACTTTAACCAAGAAACAAATAGCGAGTGGTATGTGGCATGTGCAAATAGAAACTGTCATATCACACCTATTACCCCCGGATTTTACACAAGGTTTCAGGCTCGTCTGGCATGGAATCACCGACCAAAAGTTTCTCCGGAATACTACCAGCCAGATGCTGATGAATTCACAGGACTGAAAGTGGTGGGAGGGGTCGGTGATGAAATTACCCAGAAGCCGTAACTGCAAAATATGCAAAACACGCTTCAAGCCAAACACCCTGTACGACTGGTGGTGCACCGAAGAACACAAGGAAGAGCTAATCACCAAGTTAGCAACCGAAGCCCGACAGAAGCGCATACAGCAACAGGAGCGACAGCGAAAGGAAACAACCCAGCAGGAACGACGAAGCCTCAAGATTCGAAAGCTCGCAGTACAGCCCCGCAGTTACTTCATCAAGCAAGCCCAGCAAGCCGTAAACGCCTACATCCGTGAAAGAGACAAGCACCTTCCCTGCGTTTCATGTGGAACGTTGAGCGCTGCTCAATGGGATGCCGGCCATTATCGAACTACGGCCGCAGCCCCACAGCTAAGGTTCGACCCTCGCCAAATCTGGAAGCAATGCAGCGTATGCAACCAGCACAAAAGTGGGAATCTGGTTCCGTACCGGGCAGAACTCATCAGGCGCATTGGTCTGGCTGAAGTGGAAAGCATCGAAGGCAACCACGACCGGCACCGCTGGACGATTGAAGATTGCAAGGCCATCAAGGCTGAGTATCAGCAGAAGCTTAAAGACCTCAGACAACTCGGAGAAGCAGCATGAGAATCGAACGGGACTATCAGCAGATATCCAGGCTATCCGGCGTGCGCAGTGCTGCTGAGATGCGCAGATTATTCGGCAATGGATGGAAGACCATTAACGAATCACAAAGGGCGTGGATCCGCCACCTAATGACAGTCTGGGGTGACCATCTCGGAGGGGAGGAGTATGAGCGCGGCGAAATCAACGTCATCGGCAGGCTGATGATGCGCAGCGAGTGGAACGAGCAGAAGGCTAAGCAGATAGAGAAAATCGTTACAGAGCTTCACTGTGAAGGCTACAGAGGGGAAGAACTACACCGCAAAGCGCGCGACCTACTAATTCCTCAATCAGCAACAGGCAACATCATCGCTCTCGCCAAAGAATCAGACGATGCTGCCTTTATGGAATCGGTAATGGTTAAGACGTTCGGTAGAGATAACCCCATCCGCTCTGTAGCCAGATTACGATACTGCAGTGGCAAGAGCGCGCAAAAGATGATTCAGTCTCTCGTTTACTTCACCGGAATAACATCCAAAGAAGCGAGAAATAGAATGGAATGGTCGCTTGAAATACTGGAGGGAGAAATGTTTTATGCTGTTAAGCGAGAAATGGAGAAAGAAATTCTACTAATGGCCGCGTGATAGCACGATTTGCTAAAGCAATTGGGCATGCATAGGTATAAATTGCATGTAAGCTCGGGGAGTAAAGCGAACTGAGCGGTGATTCGGAGCCTGCGACACACAGCAAGTAGGAGAATTACCAACCCGATTACAGGGCCCTTGCAGAGATGCAGGGGCTTTTTGCGTTTCTGGCCTTTTATTTTGGCCTCAAATCCTGCGACTACACACAGCCAACGCAATGTTGGAGGTGGAGAACATGAAAATGCCCTACAAAAGCGACCCGAACATCTGGTCAATCCTGATCGCTTTCGGCATGACGCTTATGGGTGGAATAGCTAGTTACTCATTCAAAGTGCTCAGCGGGGAGATGTTCAGCTGGCGAACCTTCTGCCTGCAAATCATCGTCTCAATCTTTGCCGGACTCATCATGATTATGATCGCCATTCACTACGGATGGCCGCAGGAAATAACAGGCGGCGTTTGTGGCATGGCTGGTTGGTCGGGATCATCCCTCATCAAGGCACTTGAAAAGAGATTCCTGAACAAGGCCGGAGAAGAAAATGCCAATCAGTAAAAACCTGAAAGCCGTGCTCGGAACAATAGCCTGGTCGGAAGGCACGACAAAGATTGCCGGTAGTGATGATGGTTACAACGTCATTGTTGGTGGAACGCTATTCAACAACGGATATGTCGATCACCCTCGCAAACTGGTAGACCTCCCTCGCCTCGGCATCAAATCAACAGCCGCCGGACGTTATCAGCTTCTCTCCCGATACTGGGATGCATATCGCAAGCAACTCAACCTGAAAGACTTCGGTCACGCCAGTCAGGATGCCGTAGCCGTTCAGCAGATTCGTGAGCGCAAAGCTTTGGACGATATCGAGGCCGGAAGAATTGAGCAGGCTTTAGCTAAGTGCTCAAACATCTGGGCATCATTGCCGGGCGCCGGTTATGGGCAGCATGAACACAAAGTGGCTGACCTGATTGCTCAATACCAAAAGCAAGGCGGCAGCCTGTGGGAGGTGTCCTGACATGAACCTAACGTTAATCAAAAACCTCATCCCCATCATCTTCGCTGCAATCATCGTTACCTTCCTCTGGAGTCTGAATAGTGAGAACAAAAAGCTCACTTCGGATAACAACGAGCTCCGCGCTGAATACCGACGAGTAAACAGCAAGAACGATGACCTGGCTAACACGCTCGGCAATCTCACAGAGAAGATTGGGCAGGCTAACGCGATTGCATCAACCGAAGCCCGCCGCCGAGCAGCAGCTGAGATGAAAAACAACAAGCTCCAAGAAGAGGTGAAGGATGCGCTCAAGAACAATAAGTGCAGCGTTGAGCTTGTCCCTGACTCTGTTATTAGCCGGTTGCTCGAACAAGCAAATCGAATACGAATCGGTAAAGACGCCGACTACAGCGATTCCAGCAAATCTGACAAGTGACGTTCCTGTCCCATACATCAGTAAGCAGATGACTTTCGGCGACAGCGTTCAGCTCAACTTCACCATGCTCGACACCATAGGCACCTGCAATTATCAGCTCGGTGCTATCAGAGCCATTGAGGCGCTACGTTAATCCAACCAAAGGAAATAAAAATGCAAACTAACTGGCCTGTTTGGTCTGGTAACGGTGAGTCCGTCAATGCAATCGACATCCAGGCAATTAAGCAACTGAACACCGGCGCTGGTGAAATCACCCCGACGAACAGCTATCCAAAACTGTACGTGACAAACGAGTTTATGGGGCAGTGGAATCCGGCAGTAGGTGGCTATCTCATTTCGCGTACTGGCTCGCCTGTGGTCTACATGAGTAAAACTGCATTTGAGGCTGCTTATACCAAAAACGGCACCGGCGCGGCATGGGCTGACATTAGCGGTAAGCCTTCAACATTTGCACCGGTCGTCGGCACCACGGCGACTACTGCGATGGCTGGCAATAAAGTACCAACCGCAACTGAGCGCGGTGGTGTTCTGCTACAGACAGCAATCGTTGCTCTGACTGATTCCTCCGGTGGCACATCAGGCGGCAACACAGTAGCAGCAGTTCCAGCAGCAACAGCGGCCACTACTGACGCTACGGCAGCATCACTGACTTCAACCAACGCAGCTCTGACGGCGATTAAGAATGACTTCGCCACACTGTCAGCTAAATACAACGCATTACTGGCAGCAGTTAAAGCGGCTGGTATCACGGCATAACCAATTACACAGCCTATTCACTGAGTGGGCTGGATAATGAGTTAAACAAGGAAAGAGAGATGGCACTCAAGCTGACGAAAGAAATAACAGTGCCATTGTATGGCGTGCAAGTCGTCATTTGCTCTACGGCAGATGCAGCTGATAAGAAGTTCGGGAAAGGTTTTCTTTATCGAAACTACACCGCGCAAGTATCAGTGGTCACTTGTCCAAAGTATCAAATAGACATGGTAGCCATCTGCTTCTCAAGTCCTGATAGCTACAACGCAGAATGCCTGACCCATGAGTGCGTACACGCAGCATGGAGAATACTTGAACTCGTTGGCATCACCGTATCAGTAGATAACCAAGAGCCTCTCGCCTATCTGGCAGGCTGGCTATCTCGCCAAGTGAACAACTTCATGATGAATCACATAGAGGCTCAACAGCAGCCGAAGGAATAACGAATGACCAAACCAGATTGGGAGGCCATCGAATCGGCGTACCGAGCTGGTTTGATGTCTGTCCGTGAAATTGCATCGCAGCACGGCATCTCCCACACGGCGATAAACAAGCAGGCAAAGAAGGAAGGCTGGGAGCGTGACCTCAAGGCAAAGATAAAAGCCAAGGCTGATGCACTGGTTTCCAAACGTGAGGTTTCCAAGCAGGTTTCCACGGAGAGAGCTATTTCGGAACGGCAACTAATTGAGGCATCAGCTGAGGTTATTGCTAACGTCCGTATGGAGCACCGAGGAGACATTCGCCGGGCGAGAAGTATCACGAATGCCTTATTTGATGAACTTGCTGCCGAAAGCGCTGACCTTGCATCTCTCGAAAAGTTGGGTGAACTCATGTTCAATCCTGATGACAAGGGGCAAGACCGCCTGAGCGAGATTTATCACAAAGTCATCAGCATGCCAGAGCGCGTGAAGTCAGTTAAAGCACTGAGTGATGCTCTGAAGAATCTGATTAGCCTTGAGCGTCAGGCTTACGACATTGACGGAAGTACCGGCGACAACGTGGTCGATAAACTTTCCGACCTGATGGATTCACTGTCTCAGGGGGCGTAATGAAACCTGAGCATCTCAAGTTGCTGTCTGATAAAGACTGGCGACTGAACAATCTCTATTGGATCACCGATAAAGAAGGCAAGCCGGTACGCTTCAGGATGACTCCTGAGCAGCGCGAGTACTTCGAAGGTATCCACACCCGCAACATCATTCTTAAAGCTCGCCAGCTCGGCTTCACGACTGAGGTTTGCATCATTCAGTTGGACGCCGCTCTGTTTGAGTCTGCTAAGTGCGCCCTGATCGCCCACACGCTGAACGACGCTAAGCGCCTGTTCCGTGAAAAGGTGAAATACGCATATGACAAATTACCCGACGAGATTAAAGCGGCTAACCCGGCCAGTAACGACTCTGCCGGGGAGTTAGTGTTCAAGAAGGGTGGCTCACTCTACGTAAGCACCTCATTTCGTGGCGGCACGCTGCGTTACCTGCACGTTTCAGAGTTCGGCAAGATATGCGCTAAGTATCCAGACAAAGCCCGCGAGATTGTCACAGGCGCGTTTGAGGCCGTATCTACCGGATGCTTTGCCACCATAGAAAGCACCGCTGAAGGTCGCGCCGGTTACTTCTTCGATTATTGCCAGACAGCTGAGAACGCTCAGTTGCAAGGTAAGTCATTATCTCCGCTGGATTGGAAATTCTTTTTCTTCTCCTGGTGGAAGAATCCGCTTTATGCAATCGACCCCGTAGAAGCACTCCCTGACCGCCTCACTGATTATTTCGATGAGATGCTGGGCAAGCAGGGCGTTGTTCTGGATGAACGGCAAAAAGCCTGGTACTACGCCAAAGAAAAGACGCTCGGCGATGACATGAAGCGGGAATACCCCACTATCCCTGCAGAAGCATTTCAGCAGTCTGTTGAAGGCGCGTACTACGCTCAACAATTCCGCTTCCTCTACACCAATAAACGCATCGGCTCGCTGCCTGATAACTCACACCTTCCAGTTCACACGTTCTGGGATATCGGCGTGGGTGACTCTACGGCCATCTGGTTCGTGCGTGAGGTTGGTGAAGAGTTCCACGTCATCGACTACTACGAAAACTCCGGTGAAGGCCTGAGGCACTATATGAAGGTGCTGAAAGACCGTGGATACAACTATGCGCAGCACTGGGGTCCACACGATATAGAAAACCGGGAGTTTGGTTCTGACGCCAAGTCACGTAAGCAACTCGCCAAAGAAGGCTATGAGATTGATGGTCAGATCTACTCAATGACCTTCACTGTCGTGCCAAAAGTTGGCGTTGATACCGGCATAGAGTCGGTGCGTGAAATTCTTCCTCGCTGTGTTTTCGATGCTGCTAAATGCGAAGTAGGCGTGTCGCATCTGGAAGGCTACCGGAAAGAGTGGGATATCAATCGCGGTTGCTGGAAAGACAAGCCTTTACATGACTTTACGTCTCACGGCGCTGATGCATTCCGTTACTTCGCAGCAGCCAAAAACAACAAGAAACCAATCAAAACCACGGTTCGCCCATTCTCTGCTTAATTGGATAAAAAAATGACTGATGACGTTCGTAAAAGGTCAGCAAAAATCGAGGCCATCGCCACGTGTTGGCCGATGATTACTGCCTTGCTCGGCGGCACAGCGGCAATGCGGGTGGCTGGCAAGGCTTACCTACCGCAATGGCCGAACGAAGATAAAGGCTTCTACGATAATCGACTGAAAACGGCTACGTTGTTCCCTGCGTTTCCGCGCACAGTCGAGGTCTTAAGTGGCAAGCCATTCTCTCGACCTATTACGCCCGGCGACGACATCCCTAAAAGCATTCTGGCGATGTTTGATGACATTGACCTGCAGGGTACCAATCTGCACAGCTTTCTCGCTAACGTATGTGAGGAGGCTCTCGGGTACGGCATTGCAGGCATTTTGGTTGATTATCCTCACTCTGAAGGCGTAAAGACCAAAGCAGAGGAAAAGGCACGCGGACTGCGCCCTTACTTCGTGAAGATAGACGCCAACAGCCTGCTCGACTTTCAGTCAGAACGCATTGACGGCCACGAAACTATCACCAAGCTGCGCTTCGTAGAGGAGATAGCGGAAACTTCGCCAGAAGACGAGTTCAAAGAAGAACTCGTAGAGCAGGTTCGCGTGTTAGATCCGGGCAAATGGCGGACGTACAGGAAGAAAGAAGATCCGACCACGCATGAGATTAAATGGCTGCTGCATGAAGAAGGCATTACCAGCCTGCAGAAGATTCCCTTTGTGCCGATTTACGGTGAGAAAATTGGCTTCATGCGCTCCCGCCCACCGATGGCAGAGCTTGCCTACTTGAACGTCGAACATTGGCAAACAAAAAGTGACCAGCAGACCATTCTGCATGTTGCCCGAGTGCCAATCCTATTCGGCAAGGGCATGGACAGCGACCAAGACATTACGGTAGGTGCGGCAAGCGCGGTAATCTCTGACAAAGACAACGCAGACCTCAAATATGTTGAGCACTCAGGCAAAGCAATTGAGTCAGGCCGCCTCTACATTCTCGACCTTGAAGACAAGATGCGGCAAATAGGTGCGGAACTCCTCGTCGTGAAGCCAGGGCGAATTACTGTCGCTCAGACTATGGCAGAAGACGAGTCTGGAACCTGTGCTCTACAGCGCATCGTCGGTGACTTACAGGACGCGGCTAATCAGGCGCTCCAGTTGCTCGCAGAGTGGATGAAGGAGCCTGATGGTGGGCATATATCTATCTTCCGTGATTTCGGCGCAGCATCGCTTGCAGAAGCCTCAGCTGACTTGCTGATGGAGATGAATGTCGCAGGCACACTTTCGAATGAAACGCTGTTTACTGAAGTTCAGCGGAGAGGGTTCATTAGCCCTGAAGTGAAGTGGACAGAAGAGCAGGAGAAAATCAAATCACAACCGCCTAAGCCGGGTACCACTCAGCTCAGCGCATAAGTAACTCACCCCATACCAGCCCATGCATAACGCGTGGGCTTTTTTATTGCTGAAACCTGCGGATGCAGACCAGCGCACCGAGTCGGATGGCTCACGAAATAAGGTTGGATGACCAGTATGAAACTGAAACTCGACGAACAAGGCCATGTAGTTGTTCAAGATGGCAAGCCTGTATACGTGCATGACGATGGCAAAGAAGTGGCTTTCGATGCAGTGGGTACTGTTGCAACAATTTCACGCCTTAACGGTGAAGCCAAATCACACCGTGAACGCGCTGAGACTGCTGAAACAGCATTGAAATCCTTTGATGGGATTGCAGACCCTTCTGCAGCGAAAAAAGCTCTCGAAACCCTGAAAAACTTCGACGATAAAAAGCTGGTGGATGCCGGTGAAGTCGAAAAGGTCAAGCTCGAGGCTATCAAGGCTGTTGAAGAGAAATATGCTCCCGTCCTCAAAGAGCGTGATGACCTGAATGCGGCACTGGTAAACGAAAAAGTCGGCGGCAGCTTCTCCCGCTCCAAGTTTATTACCGAAAAGCTCGCTATTCCGTTCGATCTGGCAGAAGCGCGTTTCGGTAGCAACTTCAAACTTGAAGGTGGCGAAGTCGTTGCATACGACAAAGCAGGCAACAAATTGTTCAGCCGCAGCAACCCAGGTGAAGTCGCGAAGTTTGATGAAGCCATGGAAATCCTCGTCGAGCATTACCCGTACAAAGACCAAATCCTCAAAAGCACCGGTTCATCCGGTTCGGGTGCTCAAGGCGGCGGCGGTAGTGGTTCGGGCGCTAAAACAATTACTCGCACCCAGTTTGAATCTCTGAGCCCTCAAGAACAAAGCGCTCAGGCGATTGCTGGCGTTCAAATTACCGATTAATAGGAAATAAACTCGATGTCCAACACTTTAACCAGCCTTATTCCAGACCTGTACGCTTCATTGGACGTCGTGTCCCGCGAACTGTCTGGCTTTATTCCATCCGTAACCATGGATGCCACAGCAGAACGCGCTTCTCTTAATCAGGCGATCCGCATTCCGATCACTCCAGCATCACCTGCTGAAAACGTATCACCAGGTCAGTTGCCACCAGACGACGGCGACCAGATCATCAGCAACATCCCGTTCTCAATCACCAAATCCCGCATGGTTCCATTCCGCTGGACTGGTGAAGAACAAAAAGGCCTCGTTACCGGTCCGGGCTATGCAAATATTCGCCGCGACCAGATTTCTCAGGCGATGCGTACTCTGGTAAACGAAATCGAAGTGGACTTGGGCAACCTCGCGTTCCTGTCCTCCCGCGCATCAGGCACGGCTGGTACGACTCCGTTTGCAACCAATCTCGGCGACACCGCGCAGGTTCGTAAAATTCTGTCTGATAACGGTGCGCCGCTCAGCGACCTGCAATGCGTCATTGACACCACCTCCGGTGCGTCACTGCGTACGCTGGCTCAATTGACCAAAGCGAACGAAGCCGGAACTACCGCGCTGCGCGCTCAGGGTACGTTGCTGGAACTGCATGGCTTCACCATTCGTGAATCTGCGGGCGTGGCATCACACACTCCGGGCACCGGTGCAAGCTATGTGACTAACGGCGCTCTGGCCGTTGGTGCAACCGTCATTCCCGCTCAGACCGGTACCGGCACAATTCTGGCTGGTGACGTTGTGACTATCGGCGCATTCAAATACGTCGTTACCACTGCTCTGTCTGGTGGCTCATTCACTATCGGCGCACCGGGATTGCGTGCTGCTGTAGCAACCGGCGCAACCATTACTGGCGTGTCCGCTTTCACTGCGAACTTTGCATTCAGCCGCTCTGCGATTGTTCTGGCAACTCGTGCGCCTGCGCTGCCAGAAGAAGGCGATATGGCCGATGACCGCATCATGATCCAAGACCCGCGCACCGGTATGGCGTTCGAAGTCTCCATGTACAAACAGTATCGTCGCGTTCGCTACGAAATTGCTGCTGCTTGGGGCTGCCAGAACATCAAGCCTGCTCACACAGCAATCCTGCTGGGTTAATTAAGCCTGCCGCTGGGCAACTGGCGGCGCTTTACTTTTGGAGATTCAATATGGCTAAGAAATCTGATGGCACCGATGACGGCCAGCCAGAAATCGTATTCGTAACGATGGTCCGTGACGAGGCTGAATACCCAGCTCCGCACCAAGCGCAGGTTCACCCCGACGAAGTGAAGAACTACTACTCCGGCGGCTGGTTAGAGAAGAAAGACGAGGCTAAATAATGCTAACCGATCAGCAACTGGCAGACACGAGGCGTTATGCGGGTTATCCGATGCTTGGCGACACCGTTGCTGATAATAGCCGCGATTTCGCCTACGGATGGGTATCACCTGGCACATGGCAGACACTATTTCACCGGCTGACTAACCTCCGTCCGGAAGAAGAGACGATCCTCGTTAATTACCTGACCAAGATTGGCGGACTGGAAACAGCAGTCACTGATTCGAGCGATAACCTCGACACAGACCAAGCCGCCGTCTGGTTTCACAATAAGAACGAAGTGAATGACCGAATGAAGCTTTACAACCTCTGGCGTCGTCAGATGTGCGATTTCATTGGTATTGCACCGGGGCCATCTCTCGGTCAGGGCGGAACACGACTGGTCAGGGGGTGATATGGACGCAGCAAAGCTGAGAAGCAAGGTCTATATCGGCTATGGCAAGGCGGCGCAGAGGATTGGCTATGTAGCTCAGCAGTTCAGGGCTACCAGTGCTTTCAATCCGCTGCAAACCACGCCATTACAGTCGCTCAATGCCTCATTCACAACCAATTTCAACTACAGCGCGCCAAATAAGTACGGGCAGGCCACTTGGATCGGAGTGTTCGACGGACGCCAGTTTGTTGTCGGCGATTTCCTCTCAAATGCTGAAGATGGCGTGTTCTTCGTCGCTGCAATGCAAACCACGCTCCCGATTTACTGCGTACAGGCCAACAGGCTCATCATAGTAAAGCGCGGCAGCATGGAGAATGCTGTTGGTGCGATTGGATACGGCGGGGCAACAGCAACGAATGAGGTCGCCCTGATGGGTGGTTGGCCTGCCAGCATCCTGCAAGGCACCAAAGGCGAGCGCAACGACATGAATCTGCCAGGCGACGCTAAAACGCCATGGTGGGCAATCCTCTTCCCGGCATACGAAGGCGTAGAACTCCGCACGAGTGACATCATCACTGATGACCTCGACCGGCGTTACGTCATCTCCAGCGCAGAACTCACAGACATGGGTTGGCGTGTAACCGCAATGCAGGCATTGGTGTGATATGAAAAAAGCGAAATTAGTTAGCGACGGCACCGCTCACGGAACCTGTGTCTATGACGAAAACGGTGACAAGCTGAAGATGAGAATAACGAAAATCACATGGCATGCCGAAGTGGGATGTGATTTCGGCACCCTGACGATTGAATGCCCACTCGTTGAAATCGAAGCCGTGGGTGACCTGAAAGGCACTGAATAATATGGCTGACATCTCAGATGTAATGAACCTCATGGTCGGCCAGATAGCTGCAGTTGTCTACCCGAATGGCACGGCTTCACCAAGCATTGTGAATGCTGCGGTAAAAGTTTATCCCGGCTGGCCTGTTCCAAACGTGCTTGATACTGATTTGGGTGTAAATGGCATTCATATCTCTGTTTACCCGCTGCCAACTGAGCGAAAGCTTGCAGTTGAAATGGGTAGGCCATATCAAATCATTAATCCTGGCAATCCAACAATAACCGCCAGCGTGTCAGGCCAAACGGTCACGCTCACAGGAACTGTTAGCACTCCGACGAATGTCTATCTGCTGATTGATGGGGTTGGCTACCACCACTCAGTGCAAACGTCCGACACGCTGACCACAATCGCTACCGCGCTGGCTGCAATCATCCCGAATGCGAGCAACTCCGGCGCAGTTATTACGATGCCTGCCGCTCACAGCATTGTGGCACGCACCGGCGGTATCGGTTCTGCGTCCAGAGAGCTACGCAGGCAAGAGAAAGACTTCTTAGTAACCATATGGGCACCCACTCCAGCACTGCGCGAAAGCGTGGGTTCTGCGCTCGATACGGCACTATCAATTAACAGCAATATCTCTTTCGCAGACGGCCAGCCCGGCACGATGTTGTACAAGCAAACGCGCTATGACAATGACAAGACCGAAAAGTACCTCTGTTACCGGCTCGACCTCGTTTACACCGTCAATTACGCAACCACTCAAATCATCTCTGCGCCGCAAGTTGTTGCTCCGGTGCTGAACACAAATGGCTCAAGCCAAGCCCTTTAACCATCAGGAGTTAACCATGGCAGACGAAACAGGCGCAGAAGCATCCAGTGCGTCAACAACCACCAAAAAAAGCACACTTGGCTACATGCTTGTTGTTCGCCACGCCTTTGCTGATTACGGCATTGGTGACGAAATTACCGATGAATCAGTCATCAAAGAAATCGTTGACGGTGAACAGGCCGTATATGTGATCAAGCGCGCTACAGCGTAAACCTCCCTCAGCTCAACACCAGAACCCGCCGATGTGCGGGTTTATTATTTGGAGATAGCCATGCCGATTTATCAAGCTGGCAGTTTAAATACAGCAGCACTCACGGCACCTGATTTATACGTGCAGGTGGTTGCACCAAAAACCCGCTACTTCAACGGGGTTGCGACTGATGGTCTTGGAATTGTCGGTGTGGCGAGTTGGGGGCCGGTTAATGCGGCCTTCTCCGTAGGCTCCCCAAGCGACCAAACTCAGTTTATCGGCAGCCCTCAAGTTCGCAAATACGACCTGTCTACCGCCGTTTCAATCTCGCTTCAATTGGGTGCAACCAACCTTACTTGCGTGCGTGTTACCGACGGCACAGATCTGGCAGCAAGCATTCCTCTGAAAGACACCGCATCTACTCCGGTAACCGGAGCAACACTGACGGCCATCTACACCGGCACGCGCGGCAATGGATTACAAGCTGCTATCACCGTAGGCACGGCGGTAAACTCGTTCAAGTTGACCATCAACTTGCCAGGGCAAAGTGCTGAGGTTTTCGATAACCTGACAGGTAGCGGCGCAACCTTCTGGCAGAACTTGGTGGCAGCCGTCAATAACGGTCAAACCAGCGTTCGTGGGACGAGCCAGCTAGTGGTTGCAACAATTGGCACAAGTACCGCAGTGCCTAACGTGGCAACAACCTATACGCTTACCGGTGGCACGGACGGCGCGACCACTATCACCGACGCCGTGATTTTAGGTGTTGATGGTAATAGTGCAACGCGCACCGGCATGTATTCTCTGCGCGGCAAGAATGTGCAGGTGATGAATTTAGTGGATGTAGCTACCTCCACGGTATGGCCGACAATGGTCGCATTTGCTATCAGCGAAGGCATGTATGGTATTTCACAGTCGGCCGCTGGTACATCAGCCGCCGCCACATCAACAGCACTCAACACTGCGGGGGTTGATGACTGGCATCTCAAGGTGTTAGTTGGAGATTGGGCGTACTGGTTTGACACTGTAAACGGCGTCAATAGGATGATCGCTCCTGCAACATTTGAAGCGGCAAATATTGCATCTCGCTCACCGCATATATCTACCCTGAACAAGCCTATCAACACCGTAGTGGCTACTCAGAAAACTATGGCTAATCAGACTTACTCAGGTGCAGATATCGGCCTAATCAACACCTCACGTCTTGACGTCATCACTAATCCATGTCCGGGTGGTAATTACTTCGGCATGCGCTCTGGGCTGAACACAAGTTCGGTTCAGTCACAGCGTGATGACACCTACACCCGCATGACCAACTTCTTAGCGCTGACCATCGCGGCGAGCTTTGGTGCGGTAGTCGGCCAGAACCAGACAATTGATTTGCGCCGCGAAACGAAAAGCACCCTAGAATCGTTCCTGTCTAACCTTGAGCTTCAAGGCATGATTGGTGATCCGAATGGTGGTCCATCGTTCTCTGTGAAGATTGACGCTTCAAACAACCCGGATTCTCAGGTCGCACTTGGCTACATGGTGGCAGACGTGCAGGTCAAGTATCTGAACGTAGTCCGTTACTTCTTAGTGAACCTTGAAGGCGGCGGCAGCGTTTCAATCGCAGTCTCAAACAACGCTTCCAGCTAACAAAACCTAAAGCCTCACTCCGGTGGGGTTTCTTTTTTGGAGTAATAAAATGCCGCAATTAGGGTATAGCTTAGGCCGCGATGTCGCCGTAGATATCATCACGCCTATGGGGAAATTACGCATCCCCAAAGTCACTAAATTCACGTCAAAAACAAAACTGACCTCCACAGATATCACCGCTTTGTCTGGTAGCACAGATACCCTCCAAACACCTAAAGGTTGGGAAGGGCAATTTGACGCCGAACGCATGGACAGCACGCTGGATGATTTCTGGGCTCAATGGGAAGACAATTACTTTAACGGTATCGATACATCTGGCGGCACGATCACAGAGACTATCGAAGAGTCGAACGGTAGCGTGAGCGTTTATCGCTATGAGAACGTATCTTTCCATCTGACTAACCCAGGTGACAAAGAAGGCGACAAGACCATTAAACAGACAATGACATTCACAGCAAACCGCCGCAAGAAAGTGGCTTAACAGGAATTCGTAATGGCAACTTTAAAAGTGAAAGAATCAGCCGGTGTGGAAAATGTCCCGGCAGAAGTCAAAGTTGACACAATCACCGATGCGCAGGGACGCGTCATCAAGCTACGTGAGCTCGACCCGCTTCAAGAGTCGCGCTTGGTGCTTGCAGTGGGTGCTGAAGCGGCCGCAAATGCCGTTTACATGTACACCTTCGTTTATCCGGTAGCGAAGGTAGAAAGCATCAATGGTGATGATTACGGCTGCCCAGCCAATCAGCGTCAGATTGATGGCATGATCAGCGTTCTTGGTAAAGACGGCATGTCGGCATTACTCGGCCACTTTAACAAGATCGCTGAAGATGCTATCGCGGCAATGGATGAGAAAGCCGCAATAAAAAACTAGCTGAGAACTCCGATTTTCGAAGCCGTTGTTGGGTTATGAAGAACGGGGTTCCTTTCAGCGTCCTGTTCGATGTCACCCAGTTAATGCATCACGAGATGGAAGCCATGTCGATTGTCATGTCGCAGCTAGAAGGTGGTGTATTCAACTGGGATTCATGGGAATGGGAGAAACCAGAATGAAAGATTTAAGCGGTTTCCTAGGCGCGGCGCTTCAGTTCGCCGCCTTAGACATCGCCATCCGCAAAGGGATGGAGGATGGGCTTGAAGAGGTGGCAAAGCGCATTAAGCAAACGGCCAAAGATGAAATTGGGCATTACCAGCCAGCCATCGGCGGTTTCTCAGAGTGGGCGCAACTGGCCGAAAGCACCGAAGCAGATAAAGCGCGGAAAGGATTTGAACCGAACGCACCACTGGAGCGTACCGGTCAGTTTAGGGATTCATGGGAGCACAAAACAGAGGGACTTGAAGCTGTTATTGGTTCGAAAGATGAGCGAGCTCCGTTCTTTGAATTCGGCACATCAAAAATGCCGCCGCGCCCGGTGCTTGGACCGGCTGTCGCCATCAACGGTAACTTCATCAAGAAGATTATCGGTCGTGCAACGGTGAACGGATTTGTAGGCGGCGCAGCTATCCATCACTCTCTTGGCTACGACGACATTGTGTAATGTTGCTCACTATTGCAGTGCTCGGGTGCTAATGTTTAATGAGTAAATTACACGATGGTGATCTCATGAAATATTTGATTTTTGCACTGCTCTCTATCATCGCCTCTTCAGCTTATGCTGAGGGCATGGATGCAACATATGCCAAAATTAACGGTTCTTGCACTGCAAGTGCATGTCCACCCGGCTCTATCGTAAAGGTCACGGCGACAAGCGATGACACCAGTGATGCACTCGGTTCAGATGGGAAGTCTTATCCTCTAACTGGCCTGCGTGACATCAAGATGAGAGTCATCAAGCAAGACGAAAAGTGTGAAAGTTGCTCGGTAGTTTCAGTGCCAGGCGGAATGCAGTACTCGATAGACCGGCCATTTTTAATGCGCGTTAAATAACGGCATTCAGATTTCTCTAAACCTCGCTCCGGCGGGGTTTTTTATTGCCCAGATTTGGAGTCAGAATGGATATTGAAGCCTATAAGGTCGCGGTGAAGATTTCCCTGACCGAAAACATTACCGCTGGTTTGCTTGCCATAAGCAAGGGCTTCAATACTACGAACCAGCAGGCCGCCCATTTTGAACAGCAAATGGCGAAGATCGGCAAGATGACGCTCGCTGGCGGCGCGCTGGTCGGCATTGGGCTTGTAATAGCTAAAGGCCTTGATGCAACCATTAAGTCAGCCAAAGACCTTGTGAGAGCACAGAACGACTTTAAAACTCTCAACCTGACTGTTCAGGAAAATGCACAAGTAAACTCGACCGCGCAAAACGTTACACACCAAGTTCTTGGCACGACGATTGCCGGGAATATTCGACTTGTTCAGGACTTGCATACTGCTCTTGGTGATTTACATCACTCAATCGAGCTTGCACCAATGTTTGCTAAGTACGAATCAACCATCGGCATGGCACTTGGCGAGCATGCCAAAGATGGCATGGTAAACGCTGCGGCAAGGGCTCTTGAGCACCGTGGCGGCTCAGTAGTTAATGACCCTAAAGAGTTTCAGAAAGAACTTGAATGGATGTCTCAGGTTCAGTTGGCATCAAAGGGGCGCGTAAGCCCGAAAGATTTCCTGTCAGCATCTCAGTCAGGGAAAATGGCCTACACGTTGCTCGACCCGAAATACCTTTATGGCGGATTTGCAGGCCTGATGTCGATGAATGGCGGCTTCCAGTCAGGTACCGCATTGATGACCACCTTCAGTTCTTTGGTTGGCGGTCATATGGACAAAAAAGCAAAAGGTTTCCTTGCAGACATTGGAATGTCAGAAGAAAGCGTGAGCAAGGCGCGCATGAAGATCATGAAAGACGCCATGAAGGGCATGTCTCCGGAAGATCGGAAGATTTACATGCAAAGCATCGGCGGAGAAAGCTTGTTGAGCGGCGGCCTTAAGCCGGAATACGTGAAGATGTTTGCCAACCCTGACCAACTAGCCGGAGTAATGGCTGAGAAAATCAGGGCTAAATTCGGTAAAAATCTCTCGGATGTTGAAGTTGCAGAAATGATTGCCAAGAACTTTAACCGAAATACCGGCGGGTTCCTTGGCCAACATATTCTGAATGCCCAAAAGCTTAGAAAGGATGCGGCAATCTTCAGGCATGCTGAGGACTTCAACCAAGGCTATGACACGTATCTGAACTCTCCAGACGGCGCGGCCAATGCGCTTTCGGCCTCCTGGACAAACCTTAAAGCGGTGTTGGGCATTCAGCTAATTCCCGTTCTGACTAACGTGACCATGGGTCTGGCTAATTTCGTAGACAAACTCAGCAAATTCGCCGAAGACAATCCTGCGTTGGTGAAGATAGGCATGTATTCAATTGCCGCAGCCGCCGGGCTATCCATTTTGGCCGGTAGCGTTCTGTTGCTTGGGGCAACCATCATGGCTGCGCGACTTGTCGGTGCGCTCGGCATGTTCAGCTCGTTTGCGACGCTATTAGGCGGACCAGTGGTCTGGGCAATTATTGCTGCGGCGGGAGCCTCTTACCTTCTCTATAAAAACTGGGACAAAATCAAACCTGAAGCCAAGAAAATGGGGGAGGAGTTTGGTGGGATCATGTCCGACATTTGGAAACGAATGGAGAAGGTCGGCGAACACATGAGTAACTGGGGGTTATGGGCTTCTCTGGATAACTTCTATACCAATATTGTCAAAGGTTTCAATAATATATTCGATACCATTATCGGGTATATGAACAATATTCCGGGAGTTAACTTACTCACATCTCAGCAAAGTGCCGTGAAGAATCGCGGCATGGCCTTGCTGGGAGATGTGAACAGTTTGACCGGCGGACCTAAGAAACCCAAGGCGCTTGACACTTCTACCTTCGGCGGAAGCTATGCAGATGTAGTCGGTTCCCAAGGAAAGCTCAACTCATCTCAAAGTTACGCCGATGGCATGAAGGGGATGTATCAGAAGAACTCTGTTCCAGTCCCAAACAAATCATCTCAAACCATTCAGGTCAACAGCACAGTAAATCTGGACGGCAAGCCAATCGCTCAGGCGGTGACTAAGCATCAGACGCGAGAGGCGACCAAGGCCCCGACCAGTACTAGCGCCTTCGACTCTTCAATGCTGATGACCTATCCGGGTCAGGTAAGCAAAGTATCAACCAACTAACGGAGTGATCATGTCGTTTACCAGCGCACTGAATAACTTCGCACAGGGGTTAGACCCAACAGTGACTCGGTTGATTCTTGGTGGCTTCGAGTTTTTAGACTTCGAAGTCCCTGAGAAGCTGAGTTTCCCCGGCAAGCAAAAGACAGTAATTCACCAGATGATCGGCGGTGTTCGCACCGTTGATGTGCTGGGGGTTGAATATGACCCTATTACATGGTCTGGCATCATTACTGGCTCGCAAACTGATGACCGAGTGCGAGAATTGGAGAGAATGCGTGATGCCGGGCAACAGGTCACGCTGACGCTCGATGGCTACAGTTTCACGGTTGTGATTACCGAATTCACGCCGATTTATGAGTTCGTTTACCGGCGTCCGTACACCATTGAAGTTGCGGTAGTAACTCGCAACGACTCACCAACCAAAATTGATGCGCTGACCGGAGCACTTGATGCGCTGGTGAATAGTGATGTCGGAACTGCTCTCGGGCTATCGAGCATTATCGACGTGGCATCTGTGACATCTGCTTTGGCTACGGTTCAGTCAGCAGTGAAGAATGTGCAGGACATCGCCCACGCGACAGTCACAACCGTGCAGACAATTGTCAGGCCGATCATTGCCGCTCAGGTAATGGTTCAGCAGACAATAGGTCAGTTGGAGTCCGCGGCTAATGACATCACCACGCTTGGCGGTTTAGTGCCGGGCAATCCGATATCAAAAACCATCAGCAACGTGCTCACGCAGGCTGATTTGACCACCAGAACGCCTGCGCTGTATCAGTTGCAAAGCGTACTTGGGCGGTTGAATAAGAATGTCCAGTCAGGCCAGACGGCTGACGGCGTACGTTCAGTGACGCTGAGTGGCGGAAATCTTTATCAGGTAGCCTCCGATCAGTACGGCGACGCTTCTTTGTGGAGCAGTCTTGCGACGGCCAATGGACTCACAGACCCACAATTGACCGGCATCAACACGATTATCATACCCTCTAACCCAACGAGCCAATGATGGACGTAAACAATCCGATTATGACCTCCAGCGCCCGCCAAATCAGCGGGCGTTGTCTTTTGAATGGGGTAGAGGTTCCGTTCGTTTCTTTCAGTGTCGAAAACAACTCGTTTCGCGGCGCTTCTACATTTGACCTGACACTGGCAACCTCAGCACTCCCGGCAAATATGGGTTTGTTGAACTACTGGGCAGTGCAGACCACGATATCAGTAGAGCTTTCGGTTTCTGTTATAACTCTGTCAGGAACGAACGAGAAACGTCTCATCACCGGGAATATCGACAACTGGCATTATGACCCGGCGCGGTTCGAGATCACATGTGATGGGCGTGATTTTACCGCATATCTGATTGATGCTAAGTCAGCGGGCGAAAGCTTCAAGAACTACACCAGTTCGCAAATAGCCACCATGCTGGCACTGCGTCACGGCCTCACGCCGGTAGTGACAGCGACAACTGGCAGGTTTGGTGAGTTCTACCAGATTGACTCTGCGCACCTTACAGGTGAACAAACTGAGTGGGACTTAATCACCACGCTGGCAGGGATTGAGAATTTCTCTGTCTACGTAGACGGAAATAATCTCTATTTCAACCCGGAGACTGACCCGTCAACATCTGACAATTACGTGATCCGCTGGCAGCCTCCAGGCATCAATACCTTTCCGCAGTGCAACACATCCGACGACCTTTCATTCAGTCGCGCCCTGACGATTTCCAAAGGGGTGACAGTAGAAGTGTTGAGCTGGAACGCCAAGCGGAAGAACAAGCAGTTCATGGCCTCTTACCCGAAGAATGCTAAAGGTGTAACGCCGGGCAATGAGACAGCCAAAACTCAGGTGTACCGCATTATTCGGAATGGCCTGTCACCGGAGTCAGCTACCGCGTTGGCTCAATCAATCTACAAAACGATAGTGCAGCATGAGATGAAGTTCTCCTGTTCAACAGCAGGCGACAACCTTCTGACGCCGCAGACGATGGTTCGAATTGAAGGGACGCAAAGCCCGTTTGACCAGCTTTATTACTGCGACAGCGTGCGCAGAACTTTGAGTTGGGACAGTGGCTACACGATGACGATCAGCGGCAAGAATCACAGCCCGGCATTGGAGGTTTCACAGTGAGAGCACTATTAAACCAGATGTCTCGACAAGGTCAGCAGGCAGGGGCTGGAGTCGCCTTAACGCAGCAGGGCGTAGTGACAGCCTATGACCCGGCAACATATTCGGTAAAGGTGCAACTACAACCGGCAGGGAACGAAACTGGCTGGATACCTCTGGCAACGACGTGGGTAGGAAATGGTTACGGGCTTGTTGCGGGGCCAATGATTGGCGCAGTTGTCTCGGTTGAATTTGACTCAGGCAATGCAAGCAACGGAATGGCGGTGGGTCAATTCTTTAATGACGTCGATCGCTGCCCGGGTCCACCTTCTGGTCAGTTCTGGATAATTGACCCGTCAGGCTCATCGATAAAGCTCACAAACGACAAAAAAGTCACCGTAACTGATGGCGGCGGCTCAACAGTCGTCATGAACGGCGATGGGACGGGAACGCTTAACTTCGCGGCAGGCCTGACAATTAACGCAGCAACCACCCAGATGAACGGCAATCTTCAGGTTTCTGGCAGTATCAAAGACCAGAACGGCGCGAAAGACACTGTGCAGAAAATCCGCGACGTATTCGACGCTCACGTACACAACGGCGTTCAGACCGGCGGCGGATCAACAAATATCCCGACCACTCAGATGTAGGTGACCCATGTATGACCTTTACCATTTTGTAGGTGGCGACTTAAGCACGTCACCGACGGGTGACCTGCGCCCTGTTTCCGATACCGATAGAGGTACTCAGCGCGTATTGAGGCGGCTGATGACTAACCCAGGTGAATATATGTTTCACCCAGAGTACGGAGCAGGCCTCGGGCAGAAAGTAGGGCAGACGGTGAATCTTAACGAATGGAAGTCGCTCATTTTAGGGCAGATGCTTCTTGAAGATGCCGTAGCTGTAACACCTGTACCTGCCGTCACGCTCACCATTATCCCTGAAGGCGTAAGCGCCTACATCACATATACCGACGCCACCACAGGCACCCCAGCAACCCTCAGCTTTGACGTGACGAGGTAATAGCGTGGCACTTAATATTAAATCCTTTACAGATCTGGTTAGCGCCCAAGTTACTGCTATGCAGGCGGCGGCAGCTGGCCTCGTTGATTTGGCAATCGGGAGCATTCTGCTGGCAGTCTGTGAATCAAACTCCGCCGTAGCTATGTGGTTGCAGCAGCTGATTGTTAACCTGTTGGTTACGACTAGGGCGGCTACGAGTTCAGGCGCAGACCTCGACACATGGATGGCAGATTTCAGTTTCGTTCGCCTCTCAGCTGTTCAGGCTACAGGTCAAGTCACCTTCAGCCGATTCACGGCTACCAATCAGGCTCTAATCCCTGTTGGCTCACAGGTCACAACTACCGACGGCACTCAGGCTTTCACGGTAACTACCGACACAGCTAACGCAGCATATGACCCGGCTCAGCTTGGTTATGTGATTGCTGCAGGCGTGAGTTCGTTATCAGTGCCAGTTCAGGCTAACACCGCCGGTGCGTCCGGTAATGCTCAGGCCGGAACGGTGACGATCATCTCAGGCTCAATCCAGTATGTCGATACAGTTACCAATACCGTGACGTTTGCAAACGGTGCTGATGCAGAGACAGATGATGCATTCCGCGCCCGTTTCGTGCTGTGGATTGCCTCGCTGTCGAAAGCTACCAAGGCCGCTATCGGCTATGCGCTTTCAAGCATGCAGACCGGCGTGACTTATACGCTGACTGAAAACTTTGCATACAACGGAACGCCTCAGCCCGGCTACTTCTATGCGGTCGTGGATGACGGTAGCGGGTCGCCTTCTAGCGGCTTCCTGGCGTCTGCATATGCCGCGATTGATGCGGTTCGTGGATTCACGATCACCTTTGGAGTGTTCCCGCCGGTTTTGGTATCAGCGAACGTTTCCATGGTGATCACAACTGACCCATCAGGCAACCACGCTGCCATTGTTGCTCTCGTCACATCAGCTCTGCAGTCATACATCGCCAGCCTATCACTCGGGCAACTTCTGCCTTACACGCAACTGGCGACAATTGCCTATGGTGCGAGTTCTCTTGTGACAAACGTGTCCTCAGTCACTCTCAATAGTGGCACATCCGACCTTGCGGCCACTGGCAAGCAAGTTATTCGTGCTGGAACAATCGCGGTGAGCTAAATGGCAACTGGTGACCAAAATGACATTCTCGCGCGATTAAAAGCGCTCATTCCCCCAAGCTGGTTCGGCGATAATTCCACTTTTCGTGATGCCATCCTGTCAGCCTGCGCCCAAGCGCTTTCGTGGTGTTACTCACTCTATCTTTACGCTCAATTGCAAACACGAATTGCGACGGCTACGGATGGGTGGCTAGACATGATCGCCTATGACTTCTTCGGCGATAATTACGGGAGAACGGCAGGGCAGTCTGATGATGTATTTCGCAATGCGATCAAGATTAACTTATTCAGAGAACGCGGTACCCGGCATTCAGTTCAGAAAATACTTGAAGATTTGACAGGGAACACGCCTTTCATATTCGAGCCTCAAAGGCCGCTTGATACCGGCGCATATGGGGCAGCAGTAGCCGTTTCTCGAAGCGCAAATGGCTCTTATGTGGATACGCTGGGCATCGTACGATATGCCGCACCTAATACGGCCAGATATGATGCGAACCCTTACAGCACATCAATTAATGGATTAATGGTGGAGCCTGCATCAGTTAATTTGATGCCTCAGTCATCGAACGTAGGAGCTTCTCCTTGGTTGTTTGTCGCGGCGACATCCACATCCGGTTTTTTGGCACCAGACTTAACTAATTCAGCAGCAAAGATAAATGCCACTGCAACAACTGGTAATCATGATGTTTATCAAAACATCACTTCAACAATGAGCACCGGAGACACTTTCACTACTTCAATATATGCAAAAGCAGGGGAAAGAGGTTTTTTACAAATTGCATGGGCCGCTGGAGCCACTGGACTTAGTGGTAATTTTGTCAACTTTGATTTAATCAACGGCATTGCGATGGGTAATGCGACCAGCTACAGCATAACAGCTCTCGCTAATGGATGGTTTAGATGCGTAGCCAGTCAGATAATTACAGGGAACGCTACTGCCACTAAAACAGTGGCATTTGTCCTTGCCTCGAGCCTTTCTGATTCACGATTGCAATCAAGTACAGGGACTGGCACTGATGGATTCTATCTCTGGGGCGCTCAGGTTGAGATGGGTGCGGTCGCAACCAGCTTAATTCCAACCGTAGCAACCACAGCATCTAGGGACGCTGACGTACCTCTCAATAACATGACCACCAATTCAACATTCCTCGGTGGCTATGGACTGACTGGAGGATACGGCTCACAACTCATCCCTTATCAGGCATTTGTCACTGCATATCGCTCTACCGGCTCTGGCATTCCATATGTCGCCGGGTACAGCTCAACACCTTCAGGCTACAGCATTGCATCACGCGGTGAATACGCCTCTCAGAGCATGCTTACAGGTTCTGTAACTGACGCTCAAATCTATGCAGCAGTAGCTTCTGTGAAAATGGAAGGAACAATTGTCTGGGTGAGCATTCAATCTCAACCAGATCCAACTAAAAGGCGGATCGGTATTGATTACACTGTCGGGCAATCTCAAATCTATTAACCAAATCACTTAGCAGGAGAGTGACATGTCATTTGTTGATGGCGAAATTCCTTTAGCTGCTAAGTTTAACGACTTGGCTACTAAGGATGATTTAAGCGCTGCTGTAACTGCGAAGATTGGAGAATTAAGCGGGTATCAAACGGCAGCTGGTGTATCTGCTGACCTCGCCTCACAGAACAGCCAGACTGCACAAAATGCCATGCTATTGGCGCAGACTGCAGCGGTAAATGCTCAGTCTATTTCTGATGGCGGTGCGACTTACGCAACTTCAGCGGCAGGGATTGCGGGCACCACTTCCGGGCAATATTTTAGGGTTCCACAAGGAACTGGAAGTGCTACCAGCTTTATTTATTACCAAAACAATGCTGGTGTGGCATCTCCAGTCGCTCAACAAGCAGGCCAAGCGGCGATGGATGCTGCAACGGCGCAGGTTAACGCGCTCAACCTAATTTTGGGACTCGTAACCCCGCCGGGTTATAAAATTGTCTTCAACGATAATACCGGCAGCTTCTCAGTTGCAATCACTGATACAGGTGTGCTTCAGGCAGGCAATGCGGCTATAACTCTCGCGAACATATCAAGTCTAATCACCTCCTTGGCGTCTATAAACTCCGCCGTAATTGGAGGCGTGACCATGGGGACGGACCCGCAAAATAATGCGCTGACAATATATGATGCGCTTTACCAGATTTGTGTGCAGGTATCGTCAACGGGCGCGCTCTCAGCAGGCACAGCAACGGTAAACAACCTTGCCGCCGTTAATAGCCTTCTGCTGCCAGATGGAACAACCGTAGGCAGCACGCTTCCAAGCGGGTTTGTGGCCGGATTCGTTGATACACTTTATCAGCTATCCGCTGGCATGAAATCTGATGGCACATGGGCTATGGGGTCAGGCAGCGCAGTAAATCTCACAGTAACAAACCTTACGGCTGCCAACATATCATCACCGGCACTGACCGGAGCATCTACTCCGAAAACCCTGAAAAAGCTGCTGGCTGATATCGTCCACATCGTAAGTTACGGGCAGTCTCTATCCTGCGGCATTAATGGCATGCCGCTGCAAACCACATCTGCGCTTTATAACGCGATAAAGTTCAATGGTGGTGTTCGCGCTCAGGATGGCGGCTCAGTATCTTCGGCAAATCACGCGAGCTTTCAGCCATATATCGAAACCTTCGCAACAACCCCGGACGGCGACGGATACGAAACGCTACTCGGCGGTTGCATCAAGATGCTCTATGACCTGACGGTGAAAGAGAACTACGGCTTCACTAACACCTCAATGAAGGTGCTTGGTTCTGCACCGGGAGAGGGTGGTCAGCAAATATCTTCGCTTTCACAATACCCTGGCACTTACATGCAGAGGGTGAAGGATGATTTAACCTACGGATATTCACTGGCACAGGCCGGAGGGAAGACATATGAACCTCTGGCAATGCTGTGGATACAGGGCGAGGCAAATCAGGCTGCGGGCACGACAGCAAGCGACTACATCACGGCCTTTGGTTCGATGATGACGCAGATAAATAGTTTCGCTACTACGGTAATGGGATCAGCATTCACCTTCCCAGTATTTACCTACCAGTTTGCATCATGGATGAACTGGACGGTAAACACGACCTACCCAGTTATACCGCTGGCTCTTTCATCGCTAGCTTCAACGCGATCGGATGTGGTTTTGGCAACAGCCATTTATATGCTGCCATATTACGACAAAGCTCACTTAACAGGTCCGGGTTACAAAATCTTTGGTGCATATCAGGGGCTGGCAATTAAAAGAACTATTCTTGATGGCGTGAAATTCACACCACTCCAGCCTATTGATCATCTTGTTCAGGGAAATTTAATCACTACTCGATTTAATCCAGTAGGTGGTTTGGTATTGGATACATCGATAATTTCTGATCCCGGTAATTATGGATTCTCTCTGGTTGACTCGTCTGGGAGTTCTCTAAGCATCTCATCAGTGGTATGTAACTATGACACCGTTACGATTGCTGCCGCAGCCACCGTTCCTGCCGGGGCAAAATTGAGATATGCATTTGTAGGCGGGGTAGCGAACACAAACCCCGGACCTACGACAGGGCCTCGCGGATGCTTGCGTGATTCACAGGGTGACACGATTATATTTGATCCTTCCGGCGTTAATTGGGCAATGCACAATTACTGCATAATTTTCGAATTACCATTGTGAGGTTAACATGCCAGGACTTGGACTAAATATTCCCGGTGCATCATGGGCGGCTGCAAATGTCATCGGCTCAGTTTACCCCCTCCCATCAATAGCAAAGCTGACGACATACGGCAGCGCCGGTGCAACGGCTATTCTTGGCGCAGCACCAACCGTCATCAACACGCCTATTCTGAGCACAAACTATTTCACCGGCAGCGGCAACGGCGGCGGATATGATACCGGCGTGGCAGATTTGGCTACAAAAACAATCATGCTTCTTTGCAGTCCCGCTTCATCTGGCCGCTCTACTGGGATGGGCGATTATCAGGGAAGTGGAGTTAGCCCTAACGGAGATTGGTTCTTATTTGATGCAACTAACGGAGCAATCCGCGCAACAGCATCAACAACAACCTCAACATCCCAAAGTGCGCTTACAACGGCAATATTCGACGGGAAGTTTTATCTCTGCTTCGCTGACTTCTCGGCAACTCAGGTAACGGTCAGTGTTTATAAAGGTGGGACGCTATTAACAGGAACAACTCAGACTCTGGCAACACGCGGAGTGGCGGCTGTAAATATTAGAATTGCCAGAGACTACACCTCTTCCGACACTAATAACGTAAACGCAAATATTAATATAGCCGCCAGCGGGCTATGGCCCGGCGTAAACCTTACTTCTGCTCAGAAGCTTCAAATGTATAACGTGATGGTTTCTCTTTATTCGAGCAAATTGACCTTAGGTTAATTCCACCGCAAACACCCTGAAAGAATCATATGAACCCGCCAAGTGCGGGTTTTTTCATATCTGGAGAAATAAATGGATCGCCAAATAATTTACCCAGGGGCTATTCCCCTAGAAACAGATTTGCTGAACACGAATAAATACACAATGATGGCACTGGGTAAGCTCGCGTCAACAATGATGGGGACAAATACCTATCTGCGAGGACTGACATGCGCTCCATCAAGCCCGGCATCAATGGTCGTCACCGTTGACCGTGGCGAGATCTACAGTGTGCAGAACGTGGACCCGACTGCTTATTCATCTATCGCAGCTGACACAGTCAATACCATTCTGAAGCAGGGCATCATCCTCGGCGTTACATCATTTACGCTGACCGCACCGACAACCGCCGGGCAAAGTGTTAACTATTTGGTTCAGGTGACGTACAGCGATACTGACTCAGGCGCGACAGTTCTACCGTACTATAACGCAGCAAATCCTTCCGTTGCGTACAGTGGTCCAAACGGCTCTGGCACTGCGCAGAACACGGTTCGTTCCGGAGTTTGCACGGTAGCACTCAAGCAGGGCGTAGCTGCAACAACAGGCACCCAAACCACGCCATCTGCTGACACCGGCTATACCGGTGCGTGGGTGATCACCGTTGCACAGGGAGCGACAACGGTAACATCGGCCAATATTTCGTTAGCCGCGAATGCACCATTCCTTCCAGTATCTGGTTTGGTGGACGCAGTCCAGAAGTGCGGTATGACCTATGCTGCCGATACCGGCTCAGCCAACACCTACGTTGCTTCGTATGTTCCTAAGCTTCCAGCTCTTGTAGATGGCATGAGGCTTACATTTAAGGCAAAAACTGCCAATACAGGAGCTTCGACGTTTGCACCAAATGGCAATACCGCCTACCCTATTTACTCTCACGCCAACCAAGCCCTGCAAGGCGGTGAAATTGTTGCCAATGGACTAGTAGAAGTTGAGTGGAACAGCACCATAACCGCGTGGGTGTTATGTGGGAACTCCGGCGGCGCAACCCCTGTAGCAACAGCCTCTCAATCCAACCAAGCAGTAAATCTTGCTCAATTGACAGCGGCAATCACGGCTTTAACTCTTGGCACAGCATCAACGCGAAATGTCGGAACTGGAACAAACCAAATCCCGGATATGAATTCTTTTGTCGCCGGGTCTGGATATTTTAAATTACCTAACGGCATTATCATTCAATATTTCTCAGGCACAACCAGTACCAGCGCCGCTGTGCAGGTTTCATATCCTTTGGTATTCCCAACAGGACTCTATGCTGTAATTGCCTCAGCAATTGACGTTAACGTTGCTAACTACATGGCCGTAAATAACTACAATGCCAGCGCCTGCCTATTGTCGGCATACACCTCATCAAACGTTCGCGCCGCTACAGGTGCGTACATTATTGCGATAGGCCATTAATATATGAAATATTACAGCGCTATAAATAATGCGTTTTACGAGTCGGATTTCAAAGATGCTTATGATGCTGCCGGGTCATGGCCTTCCGATGCTGCTGAAGTGGATGAGTCGGTATTTGATGAATATTCTGGAATGCCGCCAGCTGGGAAAGCGCGGGCTGCTGGAGAGGATGGGTTACCTAAGTGGGTTGACGTACCAGCTCCAAGCCATGACATTTACGTTGCCATGGCTGAGACAACGCGATCCATTCTTTTATCAGTAGCTAAAGATACAATCAGCATTTGGCAATCAGAGTTACTTCTGGGTACCATTAGCGATGGAGACAAGGCAAGCCTGACCTTATGGATAGCTTACATTAAGGAAGTTCAGACTGTTGATACCAGCACGGCTCCTGATGTTTCGTGGCCTGACACTCCAGCCGCATGATATAAAAATGGCACCTAATTTTATAGGTGCCAATTTTTAAAGACCTGCGTCACTCTTTACTTTATCAACAACCATCTTGGCACCAAGCGGCGTTAAATGGTTAGTATCAAAATAAAGCGGCTCACCACCTCGAATTAAGTTACATCCTTTCCCACCTTCAAAATCGAAGACATCTAAATATACCCCACCAAATGAGTTTACATCGTCGCGCAGTTGCCCATTAAATGACTTGGAATCACTACGTTGATAGTTACATAAATTTTCTTTCCTATCCCGCAAAGCTATTTGAAAGAACGGCTCATGAAATGATTTCATTTCTCCTATAACATAAACGGCAGAGGCATGAGAAGAAAGTTCTGATATTGCTTTTTTGAGATAAGCATTCATGGTTTCTGGACCGTATGAAATCCAATATCCGGTAAGAAAAATATAGTCAACTTTGTTGTTTTTAAGATAATCACTATAAATATATCTCATCAAAGAACTACATGCTGTTGAGGGAGAATCATCCGGATATGGGAAGCAGCCAGAAGCTGTCGCCTGAATAACATTGTAACCCTTCAATTTCTCCCTGAACGCCATAGAAAGTTCAGCGGCATGGCTATCACCAATCAGTAATACTGTCTTCTTCCCAGCTTCTTTATTAAGGCAGCCAGAGCTTTTATATGCCTCGATATCAAAATCGCTACCCTGTATAAAACAGCCTGAATGAAACTGGTCAGCAAGTTCTTTGGATTTCCCATATTCTGAGTATTTTGAAATACCAGCAAGAGCGGAAGATATGGAATGACTAACAAAAAATGAAGCCGTCAAAAAAACAACTAGCGAAATGGCGACCTTTTTCCCCCAACCAGACCTGAAGTCCTCAAGCATGTAGCGAGAGGCAATAGCCAAAACAAATGAAATTGCTATTCCTAAAAATATGGCTTCAGCAGTAAATTCAATCGACAGATTTACCATGTAAGCAATAATTAGCCAGTGCCATAGGTACAAGGAGTAAGAAATATCTGCCACAAACCTTAGTAATGCATGCCTTAAGAAAAACTCCCTTCCACCATTACAGGAAATGATGCACAAAACGGAACCAAATACCGGGATCAAGGTAAGGTAGTCAGGCCAAGAACTATTAACACCTATAAGCATAACTGAAGAGACGACAATGCTAACGCCTAAGGCTGATAGGAGAATGTTTAATGATTTTGATATTTTAATAATAATTCTAGAAGCAAGTGCTCCAGCCAATAACTCCCACGCTCTAGTGGAGAGGGTGTAGAAAGTCGGCTTATGAATAACTTGGGAGAAATACAAGCACAATAGAAGCGAAGAAACAAAAAGGATAGCATAACCTACATGGATTCTTTTTTTGCCGAATATTGCATTTGAACAATAAATAACAATTGGGAAAAGTATGTAAAATTGCCACTCCACAGAAAGAGACCATGTGTGTAGCAGCCATCTTTTCTCTGAAGGTGCATCAAAGTAACTCGAATTATTCTGATAAAATATATTGGAAGTAAAAGTGAGTGCGTATCTCGCCTCTTTAAGGAAGTCATTCAGCATGTAGGCCGGTGTGGTTGCATAAACGAAAATTGCTCCAATGAAGCAGAATGAGATAAGAGCAGGATAAAGCCTTCTTATTCTAGATGCATAGAACGACAGACAGCCTTTAAAACCTTGTGATATTTTCTCAAAATATATATCAGCCATCAAAAATCCGGACAGAACAAAGAAAACGTCTACCCCCGCAAATCCTCCTGGCAAAAATGGTGCCTTAAAGTGATACAGAACCACAGACAAAACGGCCAAAGCCCTTAACGTGCCAATGTCATTCCTATAACGTAAGCTCATAAGTATTCCAATAAATAGTTTTTAAAATTATGGATTGCTGTGGCGACAGTCTGCTCTGTTATGTGGTAGTAGCAATCCTGCAGAATGATTCTTTTGATCTAACCCAGACTTTCGGCGTCAATTACCTACACTCACCCACTTCACTTTGGTAGATGGGATTACTATACTGATTATATGTACAGTGTTTTTGTGAGGTGAGATATGGGCGGCAAGGAGTTGGGGTTTGATGTGGTGGTGCGAGGTGATACCCGAGATTACATAAAGCCGGGGTTGTACGTATTCTTCCAGCGGGAAAAGGAGCACGGTGGCGGCTTCTGGCTGGGTCAGGCATATGACGATTGGTTTGGGTTTGTGATAGAGGAGCCGGTGTCACTGAGGCAGGGGATAGAGTATCTGATGTCGATAAAGAGGGTTGAGCCGCAGTTGGGCGGATTCCATGATGACCCGGATGATTTCTTCCTTCGATGAAAAGTGACGGCTAAACTCACGTGAGTTATTATGGCGTGAGCGTTCTGCAGAAGAGCATGATTATCTGGTCAACTTTTTGCTTAGTACACGCCTTAGTACATATCTCCGTAGGCATCACCCATAATCCAACCCTAACTCATTGAATAATAAAGATATTGGACATTAAGCAACTGATTTATTTATGTAATCTCGAACGCGAACGGCATTTTGGCAGGGCGGCGGAAGCCAGTTTTGTCAGTCAGCCCACGCTGTCGATGCGCTTAAAAAACCTCGAGAAAGAACTCGGGCTGAATCTCATCAACCGTGGGAATAACTTTGAAGGTTTCACCGCCGAAGGGCTACGGGTGCTGAGCTGGGCGCGGGAAATCGTGGCGGTGTATGAAGGGCTCAAGCTGGAAGTGGAATCGCTGAAACAGGGCATGAGTGGCACGTTGCGCATCGGCGTGATGCCGCAGTGCAGCGTCTCGCTGGCGCAGCTTATCAAAGCGGTGAGTCTGGTGCATCCGGGGCTGGATTACCGGGTATCTGAAGTGAGCGCCGATCAGCTGATCGAAGCGCTCAGCAGCCATTCGGTGGACGTCGGCATCGGTTTCTTCGAATTCTCTACCCTCAATGAACTGCGCTTCCAGCTGGTTCCGATCGATGACGGCGGCGTTGACGTGGTTTATCACCCGGATCACTTCCCGGAATTGCAAAAGCTCAGTCTGATCTCCGCCGAACAGGCCGTGGCGTTGCCGCTGTGCCTGTCAGAACCGAGCCGCTATTTCCGCCGTTATCTGGATAATTTCTTCCGTCAGGCCGGGCTGGAACTGCATCCGCGCCTGGAAAGTACCTCGATATTTCAGCTGATGCAGGGCGTCTTTGTCGGCATCGGCTGTGCGTTGGTGCCGCGTGGTCATCTGATCGACGAAATGAATCCGGCGCTAAAACGCTGTCCGCTGGATATTACGCCGATGAGCCGCCATGCCGCGCTGGTGGTTGCCGAAGCAGGGCGGTCAACACCGCTGGCGCAACACTTCTTCACCGCCGCCGGGCTGTGGTTAGCGCAGCAGCCTATTGAGAAATAAACGCACACTGTTCAGTGCCGATTTATCTCATGAAATCCTATTGATGTAATGGATGTTTGGGCTCAAGCTTTGCGTTATGACTTAAGTAAAATGGATGGAACGACAATGAAAACTTTAAAAACGGTGATTTTAGCCGTGGCGGCGAGCGGTATTTTACTGGCTGGCAGCGCACAGGCATCGAACAATCTGCTCGGGCAACTTCAGCAGGCGGCTAACGAAGGTCTGAACGGCGCGGGCAAAAACACCAACAGCACCGGCACGACCTCTTCGCTGACCTCACTGCTTAGCGGCGGCGACAGCGCACTGACTTCGACCAGTGCCAACAACGTGGCGGGTGTGTTGCAGTACTGCGTGAAAAACAACGTACTTTCCAAAGCCAGCACCGAGAATGTGAAAGACCAGCTGCTGAGCAAACTGGGTATCCAGACCGCTTCCGGCGCGGAAAGCCAGGATTACCAGCAGGGGCTGGGTGGCTTGCTGAAAACCGGTAAAGACCAGAGCGTGGATCTGAATAATCTGGGCAGCGGGTTAACGCAGGTGAAAGAGAAAGTAAAAACCAAAGCATGTGATGTGGTGCTGAAGCAGGCTAAATCGTTTATTTGATTTGGCTGCCATGCATCCCGGCTATGTTTCAGGTATTTCTGCTATTGCCGCAAAATCCTGTCACGTCATAATTTTTGCATCCGACCATACGCAATGTAAAACAGTACACGGACAGCTCCCTCCCCTGCGAAGGGGAGGGTTGGGGTGGGGTATTGATGCCAAATCAATAATTTGACGTTTTCTCCAACAAATTTATGGCGTGTTATACCCCCTCCCGTCCTCCCCCTTCGCAGGGGGAGGAGCAAAGCAAACCTGCTCAGTGCTTTTTTTTATAATGATGGGATGGTGTGTTTAAAAAAGTGAGGGAGATCAAAGAGGGAGGTGCTTTCCTCCCTCATTGGCGGTTTCGGCGCAGGGCCTTAAGCGATCACTGTCATTGAGAAACCGAAACTTTCTCGGTCAGATTTTAAGCGATTTCAGCAGCAGCCTCAGCAACTACTCCGCGTAGACCTTCTCTTTACTCTCACACAAATCCTCGATCAAACAACTCCCGCACCGCGGCTTACGCGCAATGCAGGTATATCGCCCGTGCAAGATAAGCCAGTGATGGCAATCGAGCATAAATTCCTTCGGGACGACTTTCAGCAATTTCTCTTCGACGTCCTCGACGGTTTTTCCCGGCGCAAACTTCGTCCGGTTGCAGACGCGGTATATGTGCGTGTCGACGGCGATGGTCGGCCAGCCGAAAGCGGTGTTGAGCACCACGTTGGCGGTTTTACGGCCAACACCCGGCAGGGCTTCCAGCGCAGCGCGGTCTTCGGGGACTTCACCGTTGTGTTTTTCCAGCAAAATGCGGCAGGTTTTGATCACGTTCTCGGCTTTCGAATTGAACAGACCGATGGTCTTGATGTATTCCTTCACGCCGTCCACACCGAGCGCCAGAACACAAGCCGGTGTGTTGGCGACCGGATACAGCTTCGCGGTCGCTTTATTGACGCTGACATCCGTTGCCTGCGCGGAAAGTAGCACCGAAATCAGCAGCTCGAACGGGGTGGTGTACACCAGTTCAGTGGTCGGATGCGGGTTGTTATCCCGCAAACGGCTGAGGATCGCGATGCGTTTTTCCTTATTCATGCACACTTCCTTTTGGCAACGTTTCTTCGGCCGCGACGTGTTGCACGGCTTTCCGCGCTTTCATGCGCTGATCGATCAGGTATTTCGCCGCCAGCAGCAGGCCGAGGCCGATAAAGGCACCCGGTGGCAGCATCGCCAGCAGGAACGGGTTATCCAGATGAATCACTTCGATGCGCAGGACTTTTGCCCACGGACCGAGCAGCAGATCCGCGCCGTTAAATAACACGCCGCTGCCGAGAATTTCACGCATGGAACCGAGCACGAACATCGCACAGGTCGCGCCGAGTCCGGTCATCGCGCCGTCGAGCGCCGCCAGATGCACCGGACTGTTCGCCGCGCAGGCTTCCGCCCGCCCGACCACAATACAGTTGGTTACGATAAGCGGAATGAAGATCCCCAGCGCCTGATACAGGCCGAACGCGTAGGCGTTGATCAGCATTTCGACAGTACTCACCACCGAAGCGATGATCAGCACGTAAATCGGAATACGGATTTCATCCGGGATCCACTTACGGAACGCCGAAATCATGCCGTTGGTGCAGGTCAGTACCAGCGTGGTCGCCAGCCCCAGGCCTAAGGCGTTAGTCGCGGTGGACGTCACGGCCAGCAGCGGGCAAAGCCCCAGCAGCTGCACCAGAGAGGAGTTATTGGTCCACAGACCCTGAACGATTATCTTTTTGGCTTCACTCATCACGGGCTCCACAAGGGGTGAGGTGGGAAAGCTGAGACGGTACCGTCCCGATAAATAACGCTGTCCGCTTAACGGAACGCACCACGGCGCGCGGGGTAATGGTCGCGCCGGTGAATTGATCAAACATACCGCCATCTTTCTTCACTGCCCAGCGCGCGTCTGCCGCGCCGTTGACGGTCTGATTGGCGAAATGCTTGATCCAGTCGGAAATACGCACTTCAATTTTGTCGCCCAGCCCCGGTGTTTCATGCTGTTCCAGCACGCGGGAACCGTACACTTTGCCGTTGAAATCCGCGGCAACCAGTAACTGAATAGCACCTGAGTAGCCATCCGGTGCAGTGGTTTCTACCACGGCGGCCACCGGCTTACCCGCCTTGCGCGCCAGATACATCCGGTGTGGGGTGGCAGTGCCCAGTGATTCATCGGTGACGTTGTAACATTCATCCTGCAGGTTGTTATCATACACGCTGGCAGGAATGACCTGATCAAACAGCGTCTTTTGCTGTAACAGTGCCTGATGCTCGATAGTCGGCTTGGTCAACAGGTTGACGATGGCGGTCATCCCGGTCATCAGTGCGCCAAAGAAAGCCAGAATCAGGCCGTGGCGTCGCATTGTAGCTAACATAATTCTTCCTCAGCGATGCCCGTAAACGCGCGGCTGCGTGTAGTGATCAATCAACGGTACGGTGATGTTGGCCAGCAGAACGGCAAAGGCCACGCCGTCAGGATAACCGCCGTAAGTGCGGATGAGCCAAATCAGTAAACCAATCAATGCACCGAATATCAGACGGCCTTTCGGCGTCGTCGATGCTGTTACCGGATCGGTCGCGATAAAGAAAGCGCCCAGCATCGTTGCACCAGAGAACAGGCCGACCAGCGGCGAGGAGTAGCTCTCCGGCGCCAGACCCCAGGCGAGCGCGGCGCAGAATGTCAGCATGCCGAGCATCGCCACCGGAATGTGCCAGCTAATGATTTTACGCCACATCAGGAACAGGCCCCCGGCCAGGAACCCGAGGTTGATCCACTGCCAGCCGAGACCGGCCAGCGAGCCGCCAAACAGCGGGGTGGCGAGGATCTGATCGGCAGAATGGCCTGAGCGTAAACCGGTTTTAAACGCATCCAGCGGCGTCGCCTGCGTCACGCCATCGACGTTCATCTGGAGCTGATACGCGCTCAGATCCTGACTGTTGTGACCGGTGAAAATGGTCAGCAGCGTATCGGTAAAACTGACGTGATGATGCTGCAACGCATCCGGTGGCAGCCAGGTGGTCATCTGCACCGGGAAGGAAATCAGCAGCACGACGTAACCGACCATCGCCGGGTTAAACGGATTCTGACCCAGACCACCGTACAACTGCTTGGCGATGATAATGGCGAAAATGGTGCCGAGCACCACCATCCACCAGGGGCCGAGCGGCGGCAGGCTGACACCCAGCAGTACCGCAGTCAGCAGGGCGCTGTTATCGCCCAGCCGTTTTTTTACCGGTTGTTTGCGCAGGTGCAATACTGCGCCTTCCGCCAGCAGCGCAATGATGATTGCCAGCGCGAGCTGAACCAGCGTGCCGTAACCGAAGAACCAGACCTGAGCTATCAGGCCGGGAATACACGCCAGAATCACCATCATCATGATGGTGCTGGTGTTCTGGCGGTTATGCGTAAAAGGTGAACTTGCGATCCTGAAGGCCATTTATTCCTCGTTCGACATGGTCTGAGCGGCTTTACGGGCCTTAACTCGGGCGATCGCAGCAGCGACGGCGGCTTTACGGTCGTCACCGGCGGTCGGGGCAGTTTGCGGAACGGGTTCAGACGCGACCGGAATTTCCTGCTCAGCGGCGGCCTTTTTAGCTTTCGCGCGGGCAATGGCCGCAGCCAGTGCGGCTTTACGCGGATCGGCATCGGCGGATTCTGTCGCCACGTCAGCAACCGGCGCGTCTTCCACCGGCGTTTCATCGAGCTTCACGGCGGCTTTCTGATGTTTCTCTTCACGCGCTAATTTCTCGCGTTCCATACGCGCCTGTTTGGCTTCGAAGCGGGCTTTGGCTTCGGTCGCACGGGCGGTTTCAGTGTCGATGGCGCGGATTTCGGCCTTTTCCTGCCGGTAATATTGCACCAGCGGAATGTTGCTCGGGCAGACATAGGCGCAAGCGCCACATTCGATGCAGTCGAACAAATTATGGTTACGGGCTTTCTCGTGTTCCTGACCTTTACTGAACCAGTAAAGTTGCTGTGGCAGCAAACCGGCGGGGCAGGCGTCGGCGCACAGGCTACAACGGATGCAGGCTTCTTCCGGCTCAGGCTGACCGAGTTCGGATTCAGACGGGGCCAGCAGGCAGTTGGAAATTTTAACCACCGGTACGTTAAGCGATGGCAGGGTGAAGCCCATCAGAGGTCCGCCCATGATCACCATCTTTTTGTCGCCCTGCGGCTGCAATGCGCCTTCCTGCATCAGATGCGCCACCGGTGTGCCAAGACGCGCCCAGACGTTGCCCGGTTTCGCCATCGCTTCGCCGGTCAGCGTCACCACGCGTTCGATCAGCGGTTCGCCGTCGATAATCGCGCGTTTGATGGCATACACCGTGCCGACGTTTTGCATCAGCACGCCGATAGACGACGAGTGATGGCCTTTCGGCACTTCGAGTCCGGTCAGAATTTTGGTCAGTTGTTTGGCACCGCCGGAGGGGTATTTGGTCGGCACCACACGCAGTTGGAAGCGCACGCCAGCGGCGAGATCACGCTCCGCGTCGGCTTTGATGGCAGCGTTAAATGCAGCAATGGCTTCCGGCTTATTGTCTTCGATACCGATAAGCACGCGTTCAGGATGCAGCATATGGCACAGAATGCGGGTGCCTTCGAGGATCTGATCCGCATGCTCCTGCATCAGCCGGTCATCGGCGGTGATGTAAGGTTCGCACTCGGCGGCGTTGAGAATAAGCGTGCGGGTAGAGGTCAGTCCGCCCGAGAGTTTGCTGGCGGTCGGGAAGCCCGCGCCGCCGAGACCGGCAATACCGGCCTGACTGATGCGCTGATTCAGTTCATTGGCGGAAAGCGTGCGGTAGTCGGCGATAAATTCGCGTTCGCACCAGGTGTCCTGGCCATCGGCGTCAATCAGTACGCAAAGCTCTTTAAGCCCGGAAGGGTGAGCAGTGATGTGCGGCTCGATGGCAGTGATCACGCCGGAGGTCGGTGAATGCACCGGTACCGTACGGCCACGGCCTGTGGTCAGCGGCTGACCTTTCAGTACGCGCTCGCCCGCCTGCACGCACAGCTCGCCCTCAGGCCCAAGATGTTGCTGGAGAGGAATGATAAAGCGCTCAGGCAGCGGCACGTTGCGCAGCGGAACGTGGCTTGACTGAGTCTTCATTTCCGGCGGATGGATCCCGCCATCGAAGTCCCAGACTTTGTCTTTTTTGAGCGCGGCAAACAGATTAAACATGTTACTCCGCATGGATGACCTGAACCGGAATGGATTGCATATCCCACTTCCAGTTTGCTGTGGTGGTTTTGATCGGCAGCATTTCGATGCAGTCCGTCGGGCACGGCGCGACGCACAGATCACAGCCGGTACATAAATCGGTCACAACGGTATGCACGGCGCGGGTTGCACCCACGATGGCATCGACCGGGCAGGCCTGAATGCACTTGGTGCAACCGATGCAGTTGCTCTCATCGATGTAGGCAACGCGGCGTACGGGCGCGGCGGCAGCGGCGTCTTCACCCATCGGTTGCGGCTCGACGTTGAGCAGCGTGGCGAGTTTCAGCATTACCGCTTCGCCACCCGGCACGCATTTATTGATGCTGTCGCCATTGGCGACGGCTTCGGCGTAAGGCTTACAGCCGGGATAGCCGCATTGCGCGCACTGGCTTTGCGGCAGGATATCGTCAATCTGATCGACAACCGGATTGCCTTCAACGGCAAAACGGCGCGAGGCGTAGCCCAGCAGCAGGCCAAAAACCAGCGCCAGAGCGGTCAGTGCGGCAATCGCTACCCATAATTCAAACATCAGAATTTCACCAGACCGGTGAAGCCCATAAAGGCCAGTGACATCAGACCGGCGGTGACCAGCGCAATGGAAGACCCTTTGAACGGTGCAGGGACGTCAGCGACCACCAGACGCTCACGGATGGCGGCAAAGAGCACCATGACCAGTGAGAAGCCGAGCGAGGCGGCGAAGCCGTACAGCGCAGATTCCATAAAGCCGAACTGCTGATTGATGTTCAAAAGCGCCACGCCGAGTACGGCGCAGTTGGTGGTAATGAGCGGCAGGAAGATACCCAGCAGGCGATACAGTGACGGGCTGGTTTTGCGAACCACCATTTCAGTGAACTGCACCACCACAGCGATGACCAGAATGAACGCCATCGTGCGCAGATAGACCAGCTCCAGCGGCATCAGGATGAAGGTGTTGACCATCCACGAGCAGATATTCGACAGGGTGATAACGAACGTGGTCGCCAGCCCCATGCCAATAGCCGATTCGAGCTTCTTGGAAACGCCCATAAAAGGGCACAGGCCAAGAAACTTCACCAGAACGAAGTTATTCACCAGCATGGTGCCAACAAACAGTAATAAGTATGAGGTCATGACAATAGCCCGGACATAATAAACATTAAAACTTCAGGGTTATTCCGTGAAGGTTTCTTTCACCCGCAGTGAGCGCTTAAAATAAGGCACAAACACCGCAGCGGCTAATAACGGTAACAATAAGTTACGGACAGCCAGATCGTCGGTAATCGGCGAGAAAGCAAAGGCTTTTACCGCCAGTAATACGGTACACAACAACCAAATAATATACATTTTCGGCAAGGCTTTGGCGCGCTTGCAGAATTGCCACAGTACAGCGACGGTAAATAACCCCATCGCCAACGTGGTCACTACGGAGAAATACCATTGCAGGGTAAATGCATGCGAATTGGTCAGCAAATAATCCCGCGATTCCGGCATAAATAATGCCATGGAAAACAACGCCAGCATTAATACGACGCTCATCAGTGTCACAATCAGATACGCCATCGGAGCCAGTAACCATCCGCCAATACGTTTGTAGCCCGGAATATTCGACATAAAAAACCTTTATTACGCGGGTTTTTCCACCCGGACAGCACAGGGAGTCTTTCCCCACCTTCAAGGCGCAGTAGCTTAACCTGAGAGATAATTTCTCGTTATCGTATTTATGTGATCAATATCCCCTTCATTTCGGAAGGGGATTTGCAATGAATGGCGGATCAACGCACAGGCACCAGAATTTCCGTCGCGACGATCACCACAATCAGGCCAACCAGAACCGGCACGGAAGTACGTTTGACGACTTCAAACGGGGAGATTTTTGCCATACCGGCGACGGCGACGATCACGCCGGAGACCGGTGAAATCGTACGTCCGAGGTTAGAGGCCTGAAGCATCGGGATCACCAGATACTCCGGGTTAATGCCCATTTTTGCCGCCAGTTTCGGGATAAGTTCAACGAAGGCATAGAAGGAGGCGTTACCGGAACCGGTCGTCATGGCGGCCAGTACGGTGATCACCACCAGAACCAGCATCATAATAATGCTGCCGGAACCGAAGTTCTGCGCCAGTCCGATCAGGCTGCTGATGAAGCCGACGGTGCTCAGCCCTTGCGCGAACACGCCTGCCGCGACCAGTAACATCACCACGTTGGCGAAGGCATCCGCCATGCCGCGATAGGCGACGTCCAGACCGGCGAACACGATTTTCCCGCTGCGGTTGCGCACGGTTTCAATCAGTGCGGTAAGCAGCATACAAATCACCAGAATGGTGATGATGTGCAGATTCGGTCCCCATTTGCCGTCGAAAATCAGCACGCCGATGATGGGAGTGAAAGGAAGAATGGCGTAAAACGCGGGCGCGTTGGTTTCCACAACGTCATCTTTATTCGAATCCACGGCACCCACCAGTTCAGAGGTATCGCGTTTATCCAGATAGCGCTGCCAGAAGAAGTGGGCGACGGCCATCGCCACAATGGCGGCGATAGAAATTGGCAGGGTGACTTTAAATGCGAAATCCACCAGCGGCATGTTCGCCGCCTGCGCCGCCAGCACCACGTCGCCGGAGGTCGGAGAAAGAATGATCGCCGCAGGCGACGCACAAATCGCCGCTGCCGCACCGCGGCTGATGCCGACGTTGACCATGATCGGGAACAACGTTGCCATCAGCAGCACGCCCAGCCCGGTCGCTGAGGAGACGGCCAGTGACATCAGGCACGCCAGAATATAGGCCGCGACCATCAGGATATACGGGGAGTTGATCATCCGCAGCGGGCGGGACGCCAGCCTGACCACCACGTCGTTTGCGCCAATATGCGTCATGTAAGCCGCGAAACCGCACAGCATCATGATCATCATGCCGAGATCGCCACCGCGGCTCATCAGCAGAATTTTGACGTACTCGACGATATCCGTCGTATTCCAACCGGTGCTCTTCGCGCCCTCCGGCAGTACGCTGTGGCCCATCAGCGCGCTTATCACCAGCAACAACAACCCGCCCACCATCAGCACGCCGGTTGGCGAATACCCTTTGATGATGTATCGCCCGACAAACACGGCGACCATCAGCCCGATCAGCAATTCCCACATACACAGACTCCCCGGAAGTTAAATTTGGACAAAGGCGGGCACTGTGAACAATAAATGCGGTGCGTGTTATGACGCCCATCAATGATTGGGATTGAAAGGGGGGGGGATTTGGGAAATGTGATGGGGGGCTGGCATCACGGGGCAGCTTTTAAATCAACCTCAAGGTCGTGGGTTGCCACCCACACCGGCCTTAAGGGGGGCTTATCGCCGCCCCCCTTAAGAATCCCGGACTCTTTAAAACACGTGCCATGCATCCGGGCTATGTTTCAGCGGCTTTCGCTATTGCCGCAAAATCCCGCCGCTGCGCGGTTCCCTCCGCTCGGGTTACAACCCGCGAAAAAGACGCGCGGTTTTCCACCTCTCGCTTCGGCGTGATTTTTGAAAGCGGCCAGAGGCTATGTAAAACAGTACTTGGGTAGCTCAATGGTGAGAGGGCAGCGACAGGCCGCCGCCCACGGTGTTGACCTTTAAGTTAGTTGACAAGCCGTATTGCAGCGGCCTCTGCAAAATCTCAAAGTTTCGGGATTTCCCGATAAAACCCAACGCCTATCAGCCTGCCAAACAAGAACGGAATAAATTTCCGCCCGCGCAGCCACGCCTCCATACGGGATGGGGGTTTAGTTCTTTTCTTCTGCCCCGCACGACTGATCATAATCTGCAATGACTGTGTCGCCCACGTTGGAAACGTCCGGCGGCGCTGAATGCGTTTCAGATGCCGCAACGTCAGCGTTCCGGATTTCAGCGGCTGCGTAATAATATTGGCTGTCGCCACCGCGTCCTGAATTGCCAGATTTACGCCCACGCCGCCAATCGGCGACATCGCGTGCGCCGCATCGCCGATGCACAGCAGGCCAGGTTTTGCCCATTCTTTGAGGCGGTCAATGCGGATCACCAGAAGGCGCACGTCGTCCCAGCTGGCGATATCTTCCTGCAAACGCGCACGCCCGAACGGCGAAACCTCGGCCAGCAGATCGATAAATGGCGGAATGCCCTGCGCCTTGAGGGCCTCGAGGCTGTCCTTTGCGATCGAGTAGCCGCACTGCCAGTAATCGCCGCGGTCGATCATGATGAAGTTTTTCTTCGGCCCGCGATGCCCCATTGACCACTCGGGGTCGTCCGGGCGCTTGTTGATTTTCAGCCACAGCACGTCGCGCGGTGCGCCGAAGCGGCGGATTTCCATGCCAGCCTGTTCACGCACAATGGAATTTCGCCCGTCACAGCCGACCACCAGATCTGCATGAAAAGCCTGTTGTTCGCCATCCACCTCAGCCATCACGCCGGTGACCTTGCCGTTATCTTCCTGCAAGGACAACACCTGCGCGTTGTGGATCAGACGGAAATTGGGCAGCACGGCGGCTTTACCGGCAATGAAGTTTAGGAAATCCCACTGCGGCATAAACGCAATGAATTTGCACTGCGTCGGCAGATGGCTGAAATCCGCCAGCGTGGTTTCCTTGCCGTTGATTTCGCCGTAGAGCTTTTCGGCACGCTGATGCGGCAGTTTCAGAAATTCATCGAGAAAGCCGAGCTGCCAGATGATGTCCAGCGTCGAAGGGTGAATAGTGTCGCCGCGAAAATCACGCAGGAAATCCCGGTGTTTTTCCAGCACCGTCACGTCAATGCCCTTACGTGCCAGCAAATAGCCCAGCATTAAACCCGCCGGGCCGCCGCCCACAATGCAACATGACGCCGCGGCGGACTCAGTATTCGGTGACATAACAACCTGCCTGTCAAAATGAATTTACATGATAATAATTATCATTTGCGCCGATGCGCGTCAATCGACCTGACCTCTCATTACCATTGGCGGAATGCGCCACGCCGGAACAACGCCTGCACGTTTCACGCCCGTTTCGCCGGCAAATTGCACCACGACGATCTTTTCCGTTCACGTCCGTTTTGAATGTAAAACAAGCAATATGCTAATAAATCATGCGGTTAAACTCAGTGCGCAAAACTGGCAGACAAATTGCAAAGTGGTCCACAGGTTGAGTTGTTGGGCCAATTTTGGCAGATGCGCGGAGACACAGATGCACGGTGAACTGAATTTATTGCACCCGATCGCGCCACAGCAGAGTGACACGCTGGTGCTGGATGCGCTGACCCGGTATGTGGCGCAGTCCGGCACCCGCGTGGGGGAGAAATTACCGCCGGAGCGCGTACTGGCCGAAGGGCTGGCGGTGAGCCGCAACACGGTGCGTGAGGCACTCAAACGCTGGGAAGCACTGGGAATAATCCTGCGTAAAAAGGGCAGCGGAACTTTCCTGCAATCGGAAGTCACTGCCAACGACAGCTTTCTGTCGCTGCGCTTCAAAAATGATTCCGCGACCATGCTGCACGCGCTGGAAGTGCGCCGGATCATCGAATGCGAAGCCTCGGCGCTGGCGGCGGTGCGCGCGACGGAGAGTGATTTGCTGTTCATCGAACATAAGCTGGATGTGATGGAAAAAGTCCACCTGAGCGTTGGCTCAGCCGGTGCCGAGGACTGGCAGTTTCACGCCGCAATTTACACCGCCGCGCACAATCCGCTGCTGTTGCAGATGGTCGGCGGTATCTACGACCTGCTGCATGCCTTTTTCGAATCGCCGCCGGAACAGGCGCTGTTTAGCGATTCGTTCCCGCTGCACCGCACGTTATTTGAAGCCATCGCGCGCCGTGAGCCGGAAACCGCACGCAGGCTGAGCAACGACATTCTGAACATAACTGAACGCGACATGAAGGAAGTGATCAATGCAGCAAGATGATAAAAGCCAGCACGATGAATTGTCGGAAAGTACCCGTTTAGTCCACGACGCGCGTCACGATCGCGGGGCGATCTCGCCGCCGATTTACCAGTCGTCACTTTTCAGTTTCACCGATTATGACAGCATGATCGCCCGTTTTCGCGGCGACAGCGACCACGCGCTTTATTCCCGCGTCGATAACCCGACGGTAGTGGAATTGCAGAAAAAGGTGGCGCAGCTGGAGGGCGGCGAAGCCTGTCTGGCGTTCGGCAGCGGCATGGCGGCGATCAGTAACGCCATTCTCAGCGTGGCCGGTCCCGGCGACAAAGTGGTGTGCGTCAATCACGTTTATCCGGATACCTACCGTTTCCTGCGCGGGTTCTGCACCCGTTTTCAGATTGAATCTCAGTTT
>Ga0302174_10000058_pt1 | contig 55675 bp, 48 predicted proteins | sample I_Fen_N3_2_FD_198789 | JGI IMG/M metagenome (GOLD analysis project Ga0302174, IMG submission 198789) | Peat permafrost microbial communities from Stordalen Mire near Abisko, Sweden - I_Fen_N3_2 | ecosystem: Environmental > Terrestrial > Soil > Wetlands > Permafrost | place: Sweden: Abisko... | reverse complement strand
ATGTTGGTTATCCAGCAGTAAGACCGAGAAAACTTCATGCTCAAGCGGTGCCAGCTTAAACTTCAGGTATTCACGTACCGCCTCGGTCGAAAACATCTTATCGCCCCGAATGTAGCGGTTTTCAATGATGGACTGTGCCTGTTGCAGTATCAGATCTTCGTGGCAAGAAAGTGTCAGGTTCAGCATGTCAAAACTCCCTTTCAACAAAGTAAATGGCACCGGGATAAAGTTGGTAACTGCTGGCTCCTTCCCGTAAGGAATAGGCCGTTCTGAGCGATCTCTTTCGACCGTTGCTATCAAAGAAGTAGAGGTATTGGCTGTCAATGCGAGTGATCACCGACCAGTGATATTGGTCGCTAATCAGGATAACGCGGGAGAAATCGGAGTGATTAAGGTATTGTGTCATGCCATCGAGGACCTGCTTGGACGTCAGGCGGCTGATTTCTTTGAAGGGGCGGGTGATTTTGGTGGGGAAATGTTTGTAGTAGTAGCCATTCTGCAATATCCGGTCTACGAGGTAATCCATGCGGTCTTCATCGATGCCGTAGTTCAGCCAATCGTTGAGCACCCATTCAGCACCGTATTCCCTGAGTAAAGCACGCATCATCGGTCTTCTCTTTACCCTGCCGTCAAACAGATAACTCATCATGTTGACCAAGCCGTAAGCCCCACAAAGGCAGTCCAGATCGCCCTGCTTGGACGCACTGATCCCTCTATCCTTAGTCACAATAGATTTCTCCCACATGAAAATATTTATTTAATTAGATGGCTGACCAGCCTGATTAACTTAGCTTTCCCAAAGAATTTGCGGGGTATAAATGCCCATCTGCCAATAGTTGATAAAGTTGGATTGCCACAGCGCAAATAGTTCGCAGCCGTCTCGATGGGTTAAATCACCAATGCCTGCATAGAAGACGTAACGTTGTGACCAACTGAAATCTATTTCCTTTTCCAGCTCAGGGTACACATGGCCCATATAAGCGAGATCGGTGATGTAATCAAAATAGAACTGGTCATTATCATGGTTAAGTCTGATTTCTACCGGATGATAGCCGCCGTTTTCAGGGCTGTAGTGAATATCCCGAAAGATAAACGACACCGCCAATAACGTTGACTTCATGTGCGGTGGCGTACCCATTTCTTTAAACAATAAATCAATCAGTGCTTGTTTAACCGGAAGAGAATATCCTTCCTGATGGATTGTATTCACTTTAACCTCATGCCTTTATTTAATAGAATATTCATCGTTTTTATTCAAAGGGCTATCACTTGAATCAAGTCTGCGCAGATCATACTTAGAAGCCCACTCGTTCACTGCCTGATAAGGGCGGATACAATCATCCCAGTAATGCCTTACATAATCTATTTCATAAAATGCAGTATCATTGATATCTATTCCATAATGTTTATGGAATAGTTTATTCAAACCCGTTGCCATTGTAATAGTGAATACATAGTGTACCTTTATTGAAAATTCATTTTGGCGATCGTTAAATACAGTTCAGCATCCGGTGAAGGATTAATAAAAAATGAAAATTTAATTAAATGATGACTTGAATGACTGGACGCTAGTAATTAGCACTTTCCAATAATGACATTATACCAAATATGGCATGTGGTGAGCAAATAGTTTCACAAAGAAACTATTATTAGCTGAATTAACAAAGCGGGGATTAACGTAGGATAAATAATAACTTCACGCGTGCTATTGCTTAGAAATAGTCTCCAGCAATTGTTTGCGCTGCTCTTCCGAAAAAGTTAATAACTGATGGGCCAATGAAATCACTTCTGTTGGCAAAGCGGGCTGGTTCAAAGCAAGATCGTCAGCCACTTGTTCAAGCGCCTGCTTCAATAATCTGTCACGGGAATGGGGCTTCATCGTTTTGAACAGTTGCACCCAGAGATTGAGTTGTTCGTCCGTGCCGTATGGAGAGACGGTGGATTGGGTTACTTGCCCTGCCCGCTCACTTTTCAGCGACATCCCCGCAGCACGAATATGGTACTCAAAGCCCTTATGCCCCGTTCTCTTTCTTCTGATTTCTGGATGCATTGCCGCCAGCTTTTCCAGACGCAAGCGACAACCCTTTGCAGTCCCCGGCATCCCCGGTTTACCTGCAAAATCCTGTGCTGTTAGCCACTGTTCATCATCATGAACGCTATCATTTTGGTTCTCTTGAAGAGAAGCAACATCCAAAATATTTTTCATAAAATTAATCCAGAATATCAATACGTTAAAAAAGGGATCAAAAAAGACCACAAAGAGAACTTGATAAGTTCCTTTTATTCGCATTTAATATCCCTGTACTGATACAAAGGAGTTAACACTGTGAATAACCACGTAGCATCGCAAAAAAAACGAACTAAAGGAAGGGCTAAGGACTGGCACAGGGCTGACATTGTGGCTGCGTTGCACAAACGTGGATTGAGTTTGGCGCAGTTATCTCGCGATCAGGGATTAGGCTCCCGCACACTGAATAATGCCTTCAGTCAGCACTACCCGAAGGCAGAACGCCTGATAGCGGCGGCGCTGGACATGTTGCCCGAGCAGATATGGCCCAGCAGATATTTTAACAAAATACCCTCAATTCACTCCGGCAAGGAATAGCCATGGCAACCACCATCACTTCGGTAATAGAAAGTTTTGAATATTTCTTTCATTCCCTTTACCGCACTGAGTTTGTAAAAACATTACGATTGAATGAGTGTAGTGAAAGGGAACTCCTCCCGCTGGTACGTTGCTACCTTTTAGGGTGTTTCTCGGATGATGTTTCGCCGGAGGTGAAAGGGAAGCTCCCAGGATCTATTACGGGGAACGGCTATATCGATTTTGTAATTGATGATGTGGCGGTGGAATTTGCCGTCCGTAAGCCCACCGCAGCCAAATCAACGGTATCAGCAACGGTCAATAGCACGGAAATGAAGAAGTTGATGAAGTTCGACGGCAAGGCATTGCTGGTGCTATTCGACTTCTCCACCACACCTTATTCAGAAGTCCAAATAGAGGCTTTCCGCGACTGGCCTTCGCTGGGCAAAGGTAATCATAAAAAATCTGCATTCAACGTCGCCTATTTCTATGTTGAAAAACGCAGGCCGCTGACATTCGGGAAAATCACTAAAAACATTCGTATTAACTGACAAGGAACAAACAATGAAACGAGTCATTTTAGCCACCCTACTATTGAGCACATCAGCACTAGTAACAGCCGCAGAGTACGTCAAACAAAACGGATCACTATCATTGGCAGCAGGCGGCAATGGGGTGGAATTTAGCATTAACGCTGCAACCAAAGATGCTTCCGGTATCTGCAATATGGACGGCTCAGCGCAATCTATTGGTGCCGGTGAAAATCAGAAACATCGATGGGTTTATAATGATACGTCAAGCCAATGTGTGGCGGTAATCAGCGAACAGAACAGCGGTAAGGTGACGGTAATGACCAAGGGGTGTGAAGGTTATTGTGGCATGACAGCCGTTGGAGCAATGGATGGGATTTACCGGAAGAAATAGCGAGGAAATGCAGGAAAAAGGACTGTGAGTGAACAAGAGCAGGATGATCTTTACTATAAAATGGACGCAGAACTTTATGATAAAACACTTCGGCTGATTATTCAGGAAGGGCTAACGGAAATTAAGATCAAAACTGTACAACTTCATTTTCGAGTGGGCTATAACCGCGCAGCCCGGATAGTTGAACGTCTACGTCTGGAAAAGAAAATTAAATAATAATATTAACAAGGATTGATAAAATGAAATTGAACATAGCTTTATTTTTTATAGCTTCAAGTTTACTGGTTGGTTGCGGAGATAGCACGCCTAAATGTAATAGTAATGATGCTAAAAGCCTTGTGATTGATATTTCGCAAAAGCAAATTAAGAAACAGTTTGACCAACTCAGGAACTCACAGATGGCAGCAATGGTTCCGAAGGATGCAGATAACATCAAATTAGATGTTATCAACGTCAGGACAGTAATGCATGACTCCTCACTTGATACCTATACATGCTCTGCTGACTTGAAAATGACTTTACCAGAGAAGACAACTGAACTACCGATAACATATAACATCCAGAAAACGGATGATAGGAATGGACAGTTTTATATCAACGTTTTTGGCTTGTGATTATTTATTACAAAATACTAGACAAAAATTTAGCAAGGAAGGAGATAAATCACCAGATTATTACAAACCAGCGGGACTCAAATAAATGATTTCAACTCAATTGACGTCTTGATCTACTTGAGTTCTTATTAAGAGACTGCAATTTTAATTGCGTACTTGCCTGTTTTTGATATATTCACTCCAACAACAGAGACAGGCAAATTATGGAAGAGAAGAAACTTAAGGCACTTGCTTCTGAACAGGCTAAGAGCCTTAAAACCGAAGCCGATGTTAATCAGTTCTCCCTTATGCTGACGAAACCAACCGTCGAAACTATACTGAATGTAGAACTGACAGATCACCAAGGGCACGTAAAAAATCTCCCAAAATCAGGCTCGACTAACAGCAATGGATTCTCGTCATAAACACTGCTCTGCGATGATGGCAAGATCATACCAAGAACACTTCCTGAGCGCAAAACACCTTCGAAACTAAACTCATCAGGTAAAATCAGACGCTTAACACGCAGATGGATTACCAGATTTTATCCCTGTATGCCAAAGGCATGACCACACGGGAAATCGTCAATCCATTATATACCAACAGTGCCTCTAATTTCCCGTTATCCTGATTTTGCGTTGAGTTTTCAGCTAGTAACATTGAACCCTTTAAAAATAACAACTACGGAGAGATTCTCCGCATTTCTGGGGCAATTCTTGTCCGCGTAAGCCCTAAATTACCCTGCGCAAGTTGTTGTCTCAACATTTGATGAGATACTGGCAGCTCCAAAATATCGCCAATATTGACTCCGGCAAAGATATAATCCCGATAGGTACCCGACCTGTTATGTTTACGAATGTAATCCCTTAGTAGCCCAAGATAGGGTTTCCCTGGTTCAAACATCGTCAGTACATCATCCATTAAATCTGCAATTTGTTTTTGCTTGGCATCCTGCCGCCTTATATCTTCTGATGCAATCTCCATGAGTTCCTGAATAGGAATCCGCAGATGAAGCAGCCTGCGTTGTAATGTCACCAGAGTCTCTTTTCTCGCCTCGACCAGTCCTTTACGCTGCAGGGCATACACATATATTGAGAAGATGGCTTTATTGTCATTGGCATTTCTAGGGTGAATCAACCCACTATCATCGTAAGTGAAGTGATCCTCCGGATTTTCAATACAAGGATTGATTAGCAGACGTTGTGCTTCTTCTGCTGCGATTTGCACGGGACTACAAGTATGCATACGCAATCGCGCATTTTCATTCGCGATCGGAAACTGTATATGCTTGCCTAGCGTCACCATTTCCGGTTGTCCGGGAACCCGGTGCGTTCTCTTACGGTTACAATCCGGGCATGACACCAGCAGATTCATCCATTCAGCTGCCAGCCAGTAATATCCAGGGCGGAGTATCATTGCATCGCTCGTTTCTATCTCGCTTTTCGGCCTGAAGTGCTCAATATCTTTTGCCGTAACTGCACCAAAACAACTTTCACAATAAGCACATTTATTTCCGAAGACTCGCCCGAGTTCTGCGGACAATTCCTTATCTTTATAAATTGAAAACGTAAATTTATTTTTTGTTAACTTAACATCATTATCATAATGAGCTATATTAGCATGAAAAGTAAGAGCATCAATATATTCGCGTTTAGCTTTAGTTAATCGACTCCCTGCACCGCGGGTAACTACTCTTGTATAGACGCCAATGTCTGGGGGCACTGGACTACGGTTTATTTTAATCATTTTATTTGCAGCTTTTTATTTAAAGAATCCTGCCAGAGAGAGCCAACTACGTGTATCGCCTCCTCCTTCATATCGCTGATATGAAAAAGGCCTTTATCCTTATTATTAGCAATGATTTTATCTACAGCCTCAAACATCAACTGCTCACGTGGTGTCTCGCCAATGTAACGACGGTCTTTAAGCGTTATTTTTAATTCTTCAAGTCGCTGAGATTGCTCATCACTACGCTCAGATAGCCCGAGCAACGCATAATATTCATCAAAAATAGCCTCATTTTTCAGATCCTGCGTACTGTTCAGGCCAAAAAAAGCAGATGTTAATAGTTGTTCCACACGAAAATCCGCCGGGTTTGGCAAATCGCTTAACAATTCTATATCGACCTCTCCGCGCTGCATCACGCATACTTCACCTTCGCCTAAACCACGCAAACATAGCGGATCATGAGTAGTACAAATAAATTGCATCCCTGGAAACGCCTGCTTAAACGCGCCAACGATACGCATCTTCCATGTTGGATGCAGGTGGCAATCCAGTTCATCCAATAAAACTATGCCTTCCGCATTACTCGGGTTTCCCCAAAGTTTTATTGCTACCGACAGGATATCAATGCACAACGCGATCACACTTTTAAAACCATCACTGAGGGCTGTAAGGGGCGTTCGCTGCCCATTAAATGTGACCATGACTCTGTCTTTTTGTTTAGAGAAAACAGTGTCATTATCTAATGCTAACAGATCTTTTAGTACTCTAGCGCTGAGATCAAAGATCCTAGTCGGTTGTTCCAAAAGCCATAACTGCGCAGAGATGAGTGGCGAAAACGGATCGTATAAATTTTCTAGGCGTACATAGCTAAGGACGTTGTGATTAGACGCTTGTAAATCCCGTGGTAAAAGTCGGGTTGCGCCATATCCCAATAGAACAAATTGCACATCTTTTGCTTCTTTCTCGCCAGAAACAATTGCACTAGCCGCTGAGTATTTCACCGTTGCCGTTTTATTTTTAGTACGTAAAAAAACGGCTTCATGATGAGAAATAGTCAGAACGTGTGGCTCGATAAAACCGCTTACTTTAACTTTAATGGTAGCTTTTTTACATTTCCCTTTAATAAGATCGACAGGATTGATATGCTTTGCATCAAGCAAGTTAAAGAAATTATCTGCTCCACCCAGACATAATGCGACTGCCTGTAATACCGAGCTTTTGCCCGTGCCATTCTCACCTAATAGCATTTTCCAGTTACTGCCAACAGTAAATGTCAGGTAGCTAATTCCTTTAAAGTTTTCAATTGTAACCTGTTCAATTCTTCGTTGCTGGGAGCGTGAAATAGCAATACCGCGGCTACTATTTAAGGAGAAATCTGATTGTTCAACCTCAAATGCTTTTAGCTCTTCTTTCTTCTTAAGAATATCTTTTTTTGTAACAACATTAATTGAGTGCAGCCACTCAAAACGATACGTTTTTTCTTTAGATAGTTTTCTAAGCTCTGGTGCTAACAGTTGGCGCTTCATGGCGGCATATTCAGCATCATTAGCAGTCAGCAGATCCAACCGGTCAAGCCCTGTAGTTAATAAGTTCTCAGAAGTCTCTTCCTTTTCTGCGTTAGAGCGAACCATGTCTAGGGTGTAACCCAGTTCGGTTATCGCTCTTTTGCGCGCCATTACCAGCGATGGGCGGTTCAGCCCAATGATGGCTATCGTCATCTGTCCACGCAACGTATCACTTAAAACTTGCCCCTCCCAATCGTAAACTAAATGGTCGGCAGGATTATCAATAGTAGGATCGAGCAATAGCGGTTTTTCTCGCATCTCATCGTCAATATCAAATGCACGTTTTGTTTCATCTTCCAGAGGAAAACGGTTAGATTTCCCGCTCGCAACACCTTCATGCCTGCGAGTACGGTTACAATCCGGGCAACTCAACAACAAATTTTCCCATTGGCTTGCTAGCCACCAGTAGCCGGGGTGCGCAGGGCTCTCGGCAACACTACCCTTAGGGCGATACTGACAGATGTCGCCGGGCGTTGTTGAACCGAGTCGCGATTCACACCAAGCACATTTCTCGTGAAAAAGCACATTCAGTGCACCTTTGACTTCAGCAGATTTATAGACTTTGAAATCGAACCAACGCTGAGAACGATGTTTCTCTTTGAAAAACATGATCGCCTTGCATTTTTCAGCTTCTGCCGCCGCACTGCCAGGCAGTAACAACGACGGCATGGCTACACACCTTCTGTCTACGAATAACATTGTTATGTTCCCTGTAAATATATTTTCCGGTGTTAGATTAATAGGTTTGTTACCACACGCAAAATAGAATCCCTACGTGAGAAAGCATTCATCAGATGGAAAAGTTATTTTCCCAAACAGGCTATTAAAATCACAATTATTCAGGTATTTAGCCTAAAACGTGCCAGCAACTGTGTTGAAGATGGGATGCAGGTCAGAACACAAAACGCCAGGTAAGTCACCACGAGCCGACCAACTGCACGAGCACGAACGGCTGGGCGCGCTAGGCTTTACCGTGGTAGTGGATAGCAAAGATCTTGAAAGGATTATTTAATGCCATTCACATCTTGCATGGTAGAGCCCTGATGGCTGGCGCTTATAAATCACGGTACCGCCTTTTGCATAAGTATATGCGTGAATTCTTGTCCAAAAATCACCATAGGCGAGAATTTGAGCGAGTATGGATTCGTCATAAATTATGATAGTAGGAGGCAGCTGAAACCCCCTATCAAGATAATTTTTTAAACTATTAAAAGCTTCAAACTCGGTGCTGGTACCACCAACCTCAAGAGCATCTAGCTCAAACTCAAGAATTCCACCATTTGCGTAGTAGCCATGAACAGTTAACCCTGCAGTTAATAAATTAGCCATTAAATAAACCTCCTGAAATTTTAGATTGTTACATTTTAAACAAAGTATTTACTCCTCGCCGCTACCAAGATCAAATTATACACCACGAAATTAAAACTTTTCGCTGCAACATCTGAGCGGGGGTGGATAAAACAGTGGCTACGCTAACCACGCTGGAAGATTTCGTCATGGCTGGTGCGTAGACACAGCAAGCGCTGGTTCTCGCACCGTTGATCGTGGCGGCTAGCACATGGGCGGATGAGTCGGTAAAACGGCGGCATCTGCGTAATATCAAGACACAGCCGATCGCCGGCGACGACAAAGCACGAGCTGCAGCGCTAGCGAACAGCAACGCGAGCGTGTTCACAATTACTACAACAATTTGGTATGGTTGTTGGAAGAGCTGGACTGCCCTTCACCGTTCGGTACCGTCATCCCCGATAAAAGCACTTGGTTGAAATCCTTTCGGCCGAGCGGGTGTGATAAGCGCGCCCGACCGAGATAACGCACGTAGCCTTATGACTTCAAACTATCTAAATCAGCTACTTAAAAGCCTTGGCTGGAGCGGTACTTTCAGCCCACATGCAACCAGAACAACTGCCAGAACAACTGGTAGTACTCACTTAAATGAAATGGGTTATAGGCCTGATGCTATCGAAGCCCAGCTAGCGCATGCTGATATGAATAATGTTCGCCGCACGTATAATCATGCGACTTATCTTGAAGAACGGAAGGTTATGATGCAGGAGTGGGCGGATAAGATTAATGGGTGGATAACAGAATTCTATTAAAACTTATATGAGGATCAATGACGGGCTGCATCCGAAGTAGTTCCTTGACATGAAGAAAATATGTAAAGCAGGAAAAAAGCTTCTGGGCAATAATAGTGATGTCATGTGCTATCCATTCACGGTTAGAATACGCCGCGTCACGCTGAAAGAACCGTGTGGCGGGGATCAGCCCTCTGAGCAAATGACTGGTGAGCACGTTGTTGAGTTTACAGATTTTACGCAAAGCGGTTTCCAGGCTGATATTTCGCCTGTTAGCGGACAAACCTCTGCCCACGAAAACCCCCGGTGAAAAACTGCATATTCTTCTGCTTCGCTGGGATGCAAAATTGGGCGACGCCATCGTATCTTCTTTCTTTTGTCGCGAATCACGTAAGCTCAATGCCCGATTGACTGTACTTACGGTTAACGAGTTAGCAGAAATGCATACCAACACCTTCGGTGTGGATGAAGTCATCGTTACGCATCCGCATCCAGGGCTTGGTGAACTACGCAGATTGGCGAATCGGCTAAGTAATGTCGATGTCGTTGTTCATCTGGTCGGACAACTGCAACCTGCCGAAATCTTTTTTATACGATTACTCCGCCCGGCGAGTCTCTATTCCCTTGATGATTCGCTGCGCTGTGTGAATCGTAAAATGGGTTTCGCTGCGAAAACGCTCAATATCGTGGAGCAGTACCAGTATATTCTGCAGGATCTGGGCGCGAAAATGATCGACACTCAGTACATTGTGTCATTGCCTGCCGAACTCCCGCCTGTGGCGCTTTCCCCTCAAATTCTATTTAATCCTTATGCGAGCCGAAAAGACAAGGGGCTATCCCCTTCCCGTGCAACCGCAGCTCTACAAGCTATCGCCGACGAGTTTCCCGGCCATTCCGTGGGAATTCTTTGCAGCCCTACAACGCTGCACAGCGCACAGCATCTGGAAAGCGCAGTTGCACGCGATAATGTGGCAGTCTTGCGCGATGCGCTAACGCCCGAAAAGGTTGCAGGATATATTTGCCGTTCCCAAGCGGTTTTGAGTGTGGATACATCCATTGTGCATATGGCTGTTGGCCTGAAAGCGAAGCTAGTGGCGATCTACCCGTTGATTGCAGGTCAACACAACCCATGGTTGCCGCCTCGCTCACTTTTTACACAGGTGATATACAGCGAGCAACAGCCAGACGCACTCCGCCGTACGGGCAAAAAAAATATGGATGCTTTTTCGCTAACGTCATTAATGAACGCATTGCAGACTCTCTTAACGCTGCCAGCAGAAGCGAAAAACATCATGTCGCTTAACGCCAGAATCATCCCCGGGCTAGGGGTAGCGACGGGCACGCTGGCGCGACAACTGCCCTTAATCTGTGAAAAATTTCCTGAAGTTGCAGGCTGTTATGCCGGGACGATCAACCTTGAATTCAGCATTCCTGTCGCAGTCGTGCGGCCCGATCACCGTACCGCGCCGCTGGCTTGGACTCCCAGTGGACGCACCACCGAGATATTCGATCTACTGCGCATTGAACTTGAATTCAGCCATTTACCTGAACGCATCCCCGCATGGCTATATATTGCCCACAGCTCGCCACACCGCCGGACGCCGACAATTCACGAAGCAATCGCGCCGCGCATTAACCTCAATGGTGCCTCGCACTGTCGACTCCACTTACCCGCTGAGGCTATCGTACTGGGCGAGCGCGGTACTCAAGCTACGGAGGCTATCAATTTGTCACTTTCATCAACCCAGTAATCCGCATTCGCCTCAATATGCAAAAACAATTTTGCCAGAAGCGAGCCCCCCTCCAGGAATTCAGCCACTGTTTCTCTCCGGGCTTCGGTACGCCGGAAATAGGTGTTGTAAAGTTTGAGAATGGCCACGTCGTTAATCAAAAATGCCCCGACGGCAATATCGGTGCGACGCATCACCTCGCAACCAGCAAAGTTGTAAAGAGGACGGTATCCGGGGTCGATGACCTCCCCGCCAATCGGGATGGCAGCATCGGCAGCTTGGGCAATGATATTTTTGATTCTCCCAGGATTACCCCAAGCGTGATTCTCGCTCTCAATCCCTATAGCTATGGCTTGCGCAAGTATGGGGTTTCCCGGCAGGGACGCGAAAATACACTCGCTATGCCAGTGCAATTTATGGCTCAACCCTGTCGGAAATAACTCAACAGTCGGATTCCTAAACAGCAACGTATCCGCATCCAACCATGCCCCGCCCCAGCGATGTACAAACGCCATGCGAATGAAATCGCTTTTCGCCACAATAGCTTCAATGCCGTGCGCCAGCGTAAAGTTCAGCGGTTCAAAGGCCCAGGCTTTATTCATGATGTCAGCATCGATGTGCTCGCTTACCGTTTGCGGCGTAAGCAGAAGAAAACGATCGCCCAGAGCTCTGCGCATAGAAACCAGTGCCAGGGCAACATAAGCCGGCATGGTCTGACCCGGTGCGTTTTCCCAGTAACTGACGTAATGGATAGTGTCGGACGTCATTTCGCCAGCACCTTACCTTTCGCACACAACAGCCCATTTTGCATCAGATATGTTCTGAGCATCACCAGTGATGGCGCGCATGTAGGCTGAGCCAAAAACTCATTATTTAACGCTGATTTATACAGATTAAGCCAGGCCAGCGCCGGTACATTTGGCAGGAAAGCCGGTAAACTATCCCGGTTGTCTTCGCCAAATAACAGACGCAACGCACGCAGAATGGGCTGATAGCCCGGCGCAGAGAGCAGTTGCGCTACGGTTTCATCCAGATGCTGTTTTACGCTCACGCTGTTCAGGCGATCCTCCAGTGACGCATCGGTTAATGCCGCCCGGGGGTCTAGCGCCACAGGGTAAATAGCACGAAATGACCGCGCTCCGTTACACAGCGATTCATACAACACTTTGTCCGCCGTTGCCCCAGTCACCAGCACGTCATCGCCGAAAATGACATGCACGCCGCTCCAGCAGTAAAAATTCTCTGCTGGGATCACATGATCCTGCACGAGATTGACCCGATCGCGCTCGGCCTGGCTGAGGCTGGCGTAATTTTCACACGGCGGCGCAATCCTGGGCAGTTTGACGTTGATAATGGTGGGCAATCCTTTATGCGCCAATGTGAGATTAATTTCTTCCACCACGATGTCGTAGAGCACATTGGCCGTAGAAGGCACATTACGCCAGCCCGTGGTCATCATCACAATACTCTCCCCCTCCTCTTTGGCCTGGCAAAACAACCCTGACCATGAAGAGGAGGTGTCATCCAGTTCTGCGGCAAGGTAGTCGATAACGCACCGTGCCAGATAGCGTATCTCGCTCACTCCGCCATATTTCGCACGGCTATAAATGCCCGTCAATGTTGTTGCGTCAGCACCGGTGCGCATATCGCAAAATGATCCAGTCGCATGCGGCGTCAGATAATGCAGCGCTGTACCGCCAAAAATCGCGACGTATTCGGACATATCGATCAGACCGCGCGCCAGCAAATCGGTCGCGAACGCGCGAAAACCGGATTTAACATCCTGCGCATTGATCTGTGCACTGGCCTGGCGAAACATTGCCAACTGGGTTGCGAGCGGTTTGCTGTGCAACGTGTTCCACGCAAGTGAATGCGGGGTTTTTAGTCCATTCATGGTGAAGATCCTTAGCGAGATGCTAGCGCAGCGTGAAATTGAAGGTCATCCAGCAAAACATCAATGCGTTGACGCTGCTGATAATAGCAGAGGGATTGAAGCCCTAATGGCCTGAGTGCCGCCACCAGTTCGGCGATCCCCGCTCCGGCATCGTGCGGATCGTGAGCATCGGACCCGATGGTCATTGGCACATCGTTCTCCAGTAATATCGCTAGCAAAGCGCGGGAGGGATAGGACCATCTTCCTGTCATTTCTTTACCCGTCATGGGATCAAGGCTGGATTTACGCAGACCCGAAGCATTTAACTCATAAGCGATTCCGCTGCGTACGAGCGGCGCAATCAGCGGTTCAAAGCGACGCAAAAACACATCCTCCGGGAGCGCACGCAGCAACGTGTCAGCGTGCCCAACCGCATCAAATAACTGGCTTTCCAGCAGTGCTTCAAGCTGAGCAAAGTACTTGTCCAGAAAGGAGGTTGCCGCTAATCGGGGCAGTTCCCAGACCTTAACCATCGGCTCATCGTCAACAGTGACGTAGTGAATTGAACCGACGACAAAATCCATCGGATAGCGGGCAAGTAATTGCCGATTATAACGCTCAGTACCCGGCATATAATCCAGTTCAAGACCGCGTAGCAACGTGATCTCGCCTTTATAGGCCTGCTGCGCCTTTTCAATATCGGCGAAATAGTGCTCCAGTTCCGATTCCAGTAAACGGTTCTGCGCATCCACCGGGAACGGAGCGTGATCGGTGATGGTGAGTACCGTCACCCCCGCCGCAATCGAGGCGCAAACAAGCTCATCAATGGTGCCTACGGCATGTTTTGAGTAGAACGAGTGGCAGTGCGAATCAATCATGCGGCCTTCCATTGTTCAAGCAGCCCGGAATACTTCGCCATCTCTTTTACCAGCCAGTAAGGATTATTGGCGGTGGCGATGATCGCGCGAAGCTGCGGGGTGTTTTCCAGCCGCGCCAGCAGTTCGGTTAACGGATGGGTATATAACGCGCGCGACAAGGGATTTTCCCGCACATGGGCCGCCAAATGATGCCAGTCGATCGCATCAGAATGGATATTCGCCACACGCTCGGTCTCAATACCGTACAGAAACACATCGCCATTGGGTTTGATCGTCACGTCCATGCCATTGAGCTGGGGCGAACAGTTCAGGCTGCCAAAGGTAAAAGGTTTATTCACTTTGGACTCAATCGCGGCAATATATCCCTGCAAATCCAGATAACCTTTCGGCGTATCTCTTGCCGGATGTACCAGATTTTTGTAGTCGATGTTAAACGTGTCCGCACCTATCAATAATTTGTCTTCCAGTACGCTGACTGGCTTTATGCTGGCGTTAATTCCCCACGAGGCCAATTCACTCACCAAATATTCGCGCGTGAAGGCCCGATCGGTATCAATTGAGCGAAATGAAAAGCTGAGCGATGACGTTTTTTTGCGCTGAACATAATCCAGGCTAAATCCATGTGCGCGCCATTTTACTTTTTCAATATGATGACTATCGGAACTGAGGCGAATATTACAGGTATCACCATTGGCGGAGACAAGACGATTGATTTCATCAAAGATCTTTTCCATTCTCTCATGGCGAAAAAAACCACTGGTAATAAACTCAAAGCTTTTGCCTCCGCGGGACAACGCCAGTAATTCATAAAAAGTATTAATATTATTGAGTGGTTCACCTTCACCACTCACGGAAATACGTTTTACGGCAGGATCATTAATGAGCGCCGACAGGTTGTCACGTGCCTGTATTGACAGCACCATACTCTTACCCGTTGCGTGCTTATCCGCATACATGCAGAACGCACAACCGATGCCACAGATCTGGGTGATATCCACATAAAGCAAATGACCATGTAATTCCATATATAATATTCTGCCTTCATTTCAACAAAGTATTGCACACTCGATTGTTCATAAAACACCCAGATGGTTTTATTTTAAGCAAGTGTTAAGGATTTTAAGGGAGTAAGTACCAACCCTAAATGAATCGTAACATCAGAACGAATGCTTATAAATCAATTCGGCATCAACCTATACCAATGGTTGAATTCCTGGCTAAGTGGCCTAATAATGCACTTCCTGTTTTCCCATCCATGCCATGGATGCATCTTTAATTTTGATCACTTTTCGGATGTGGATACCTTAAATTATGTCCAATCTTTACATTTGGGTTGACGATAAGAACCGCAATAACCTCATACGAACAATCGACAACCTGGCGCGGAGACATCCAGATTTTAAAGCGCTGCTGCGTGACGGAGATAAAATTGATAATACCCTCAGTCTTTTGTTTCCTCACGGCATGCCGATGGAGTACCTCATCTCCAACCTCAGCATTGATGAGCGGCCGGAAGAGAATTTAGATTTAGCCTTTCGCCCTGTGCTCGGTCCGGGGCAACCCTGGCCGTTCCCGCCAGGCTGCTCACTGGTTGCAAAAGGTTGGTGGAAAACCGGTGCGCCTTTTTTCAAGGTTCAGGATATTTTCGAGGTTGCAGATGCACCTGCACAGGCCTATGAAAAAAGCCTTCCTGTGGTGGTTTACCAGGAAAACCCCGCCATACAGACGCGAATCAAAAGAACCGATAATGCGCTGAGCCGGGAATTAGCCCACGAGCTAACGCCAATCTCCGCCAACACGCGAAATAAGCTGGTTGACTGGCGCGAGTTTCTGGAATGGAAACGCAAGCTGGTTTCCGAAAAAACCCGTGGATTGCATTTTACAAAACGTGGATGGCAGGAAGACAAACTGGTTTTCCAGGTCGTTGGTGAAAACGAACAATATATCCGTGACGTGCTGCGAGCCTTGTCGCGCCAGGATGTGGTGGCGTTTGATCCTGCAGTTTCTGAAGATGAGTGGCTGTTTCGAATCAGTGATAAAGATAGTGCCAAACGCATGCCAAAAGGGATTGAACTCGGGCAACCGGAGGTCAGGCCCACATTTGTGCCAAACAGGATCAAAACCCAGGATTGCCCGTGGCCCGAGCCGTGTTTTGTCGATGTGTTTGTCAGCCTATCAGAGGACGACCAGAATCAACTTTCGACGGCAGAAGATCATGAAAGCACCCGAGACATTCTACTGGCCAGGATCCCCGAAAAAGGCTTTCTGTCGGTGTCGGCAGCGGGCGATTTAGCCTTGATCCGCCGTCACGAGCAGGCACTTAAACGCCTGCAAGATCAGGGCGGCTACGCCCCTTATCTCTCATCCTATCTCTTTGATGCGCGTCAGGCCAAAAGCCCCACCGCGTTCGTACCCATCACCGATTGGTTTCGTGACGATCTGAACGCTTTCCAGCAAGAGGCCGTCAACAAAATCCTCACGGCGCCGGATCTCTGTCTGATTCAGGGACCGCCAGGCACGGGGAAAACAACGGTGATTGCAGAAGCCATAATGCAACTGGCGCGTAAAGGAGAGCGGGTTCTGCTAGCCAGTCAGGCGCATACGGCGGTCGATAACGCGCTGGAACGTCTGGGCAAACACCCGGATTTAAGGGTTATTCGTCTCGCGCGTGATTTGAGCAAAATCTCCGGCGAGGGCAAAGCGTTCGTACAGGAAACCTCCTTATCCCGCTACTACACCTCTCTGGCTGAGGATGTAGAGAAACGCTTTCTGACGCCCTGGCGTGAGACAAAAGATCAGCTCAACCAACTGCAATCGTGGCTCAATCAGGCGGAGTTTTTACGCCGTGATGCAGAACACGCCGAGCAGGCGTTTACCACACATGAACATGCGCTAAAGCTGGCAGAACAAAATAGAACTCAGGCGTGGCAGAAATTGCAAGAGCAGTCGCAAAAACATGCGGATGCGAAACAGCGGCAAACCCGGCTTCTGGCGCTGAAGGCATTCCTCGAAAAAGATGAGGAGACGATCCCTGAGCATTGTCCGCTGCCGGAACCCGCCGCCTCCGCGCTAGCGTCTGCGCTGTTCGATCTTGCTGACGCGCAGGTGAAACTTCCCGTCTCCGTCGCAGACTGGACCGCCGTACCTGCGCAACAACCGCAGATGCTGTCTGGGCTGTTGCGATTCTGGCGCAGGTTGTGGGCGCGCCGTACCGATCTGGAAAATGATGTGGCCCGCTTGCGGGCCGCAGGGCCGTCTGTGCTACAAAGCCCGGATCAGGCCATTTACCTTGCCGAACTGGAGGCCGAAGTGCGGTCACTTGCCGATAAACTTGACTATGATGAAAGTCTGTTTCCGGTATGGAAAGCCAAACGACAGGAGATTAAACAACTTCGCGACAGTTCTGCCGGTGGCTTAAATCCGGAACTGTACAGCGAAGTGTTCCTTGACCCGGAATCTTGGTGTCAGTTGATTAAAAATGCGGAACTGGCGGGTGAGAAACTGGCGACGCGCGTTGCCACCTTGGCGGCGAGCAGCACCGTGATTGAACAGGAATCAGCACGGCTGCTGGCTAAGACTGACGAACTTATTGCGCTTTCTCATGTGCCGGATATCGATGAATCAGAGTGGCGTCAACGCGAGCAAGAAACCACCCATCAGCAACAGCGGGAACCGCAGATCCGCCAGGCTCTGGAAGAGTGCTTTAGCCAGCAGACGGAGTGGTTGGCCCGGCGTGTCTCACTGGCAACGTTGCCTGATTCGCCCTCTGCGGAGATAAGCGTGCGCTTTGCGCAAGAGATGGCGTCCTGCGAAGAAGCGATCGGCACGCTGACGTCGCGCCTTGCGGAACAGACGGCGGTTCAGGAGGTCTGGGAGCCGTTGTTGCAGGACTGGAGCAACGATTTACGCCGTCCAGATTCGTATCAAAACGACTGGCATCACTTTAAAGAAACTTTTGTGGCTGAGTGCAACCTGGTTGCGATTACCTGTAACGAGCGCGAACAAACATTAGAGGATTCGGGCCAGGTCAGTTTTGATGTCGCCATTATCGACGAAGTCAGCAAAGCAACGCCGCTGGAGATGTTACTGCCGTTGATGCGCGCGCGCCGTTCAATCCTGGTGGGCGATCACCGGCAATTACCGCCGCTGTTTCAGGAAGGCACCGATGCGCAAACCTTTAGCGATGCCGTCGATGAAGCGGACGAAGACGAGCAGAATACCCGGACATCGCTGACCCGGCGTAACCTTCAGCGGTTTGAAAAAATGGTGACGGCATCATTATTCAAATCCCACTTCGAAACGGCAGATGATGCGATCAAAGCGCGTCTGGAAATACAGTTTCGTATGCACCCACAAATCATGGCGATGGTGAATCATTTCTATGAACGCCGCCTGAGCTGTGGGCTGGAGTTCCCCAATTACGACAGAAACCACGGTCTGGTGCTGGTTGATACCGACGGCAACACCATCGTGGAGCCAGCACGAAATAGTGCCGGAGAGCGGGTCGTCAAAAATATCCAGCGCTTGCCTTCAGCCATCCCACGGGAAGAAAAAGCGGTAACTGAGGGCGACCACGTGCTGTGGGTGGATACATCCCGTGACCTGCAAGGCCAACTTCATAAAGAAGATGTGGACGCCAGCGGCAAACCCGCGCGCAGCAACTGGCTGGAAGCACAGCTTATTGCCCACACGCTGTTACAGATCGATAAACAATGCGCCATCCTTGGCTATTCAGCGCAAAAATGCTACCAGGTGGGTGTCGTCTCGTTCTATGCCCGTCAATGTCGGTTGATTCGCGAGGCCATCCGCGAGGTTAAACCTAACGGACGTTTTGACTGTTTGGATGTCGAGATCAATACCGTTATCCGCTATCAGGGCAAGGAGAAACCCACCATCCTCGTCAGCCTCGTGCGCAATGATGGCGTGGATACCCAAAGCCATGGCGGGAAGGTAAGACGCCGCTCCAGCCGCGCCAATGTCGCGCGTTACGAATTTATCAACGTCGCCTTCTCACGCGCGCAGGAGCTGCTGATTGTGTTTGGCGCACGAAATATGTACGAGTCCTATGACGTCACGCTTCCCCTTATGGACAGCGAGGGTGTAACAATCCGCACGGTCTATAAAGACATTTTGGATCAACTGGACAGAGATGCTCGGTTGATTCCGGCTAGCCGCCTGATGCGAAATGTACCGCAGAGCAAGCGTAAATCTCCGCCGTCATCCGGCATGCGTCACAGAGGGAATAAGTGATGAAGTTAGGATCTTTTGCTGTCAGTGTACCGCAGTACAAAATTGAAACGCAGGTAACCTATCAGACCATACGAGCCCCCACGGTCTTTGAGCGCATGCTGATGAGACTGTGTAAAAGCTACCGGACTACGCCGGAAATTGCGCAATTGACGATGACGCAGATCTTCGAGCAGCAACTGGGCGTCGCATCGGCCAGCGTCCTGGTCGGCCCTTGCGTCGAGGATCTAATTTACCTTGGGGTGCTTTCCTGTCCGGCATCAGAGAACTATATGTCGCTTCGTCTGGCCGACATATCGTTAACCCCTGAGGGGCTCAACTTTCTTACTCGCGAACGATTACCGGGACGCCAGCAACAAACTAAGGTCCAGCACCTGTTTTTACCTTTATCAAATACCATTCAGCCATTTCGCGGCAGCAATCTACCCGTCACACCCGCCAGCACAGTCTTTATCAGCCAGGAAGTGTTTGAACCGCAGGACTGCTCCGCGTGGGTACGACAAGAGTTAGAAAAAGAACGCCATCCGTGGAAAACCGCGAATACGGAGATTCACTCCGTTCAATCCAGCGTGGCTGGCGTAGTGTGGGAGCAGCACCAAATCACCGTTGAGTGTGACGTGTCCGGCGTCCTTTCCGTTAAAGCGCCTGGATCTTCCAACTTTGAACAATGGCTGCAAATGGCCGCTGAGGATATCGTGTGGCAGCACATTTTGCAGCCGATCCTGACGAGCGAGCCTGCAGCAAACTGGCCCGGACTCAGCGAGGATAGTATTCGCTATGCAACGGCGATAGCGCCGTTAAGTCACGCCGCAGACAGCACAACGGATCCTTCCGCCACCTTGCTGCACGTCATCACAGATGATGCAGAAAAAGACAACCACATCGGTGAAAACCTGATCCTGCTGCACGGTAAGAAGCGCTCCATACTGGGCATGACGATTCTGCTCAGGAACACCGAACCTGAAATCCGCCAGCTTGACAGCGAAAAGGGAAGCCTGTGGCTCGAAATGACGGCACCTAAAGGTTTGCCTGCGGGACTGGCTACTCTGCGTATCCTGAAAAAGGGGGGCGCACCGCAGGCGCATTTTTCAGGATGGGGCAACGTCTTTTGGGGAGGGCAAGCGCAGCGTGCCGCGCTTAGCATCACGGCAGACAGCACCATGAGCGCCGAAATCTGGCAACGGCTACAGGCACAATTGCAATCCGGTCTGAATGCCACGCACAGTGCCACAGCGCATGCCCTCACCTCCCTTTGGCTTCCTCCGCAGGAGACGATTACGCGCTGGCAGTCCAGAAATGAGGCGCGTCCTGTTGCGGAATGGCTTGCCGACGCGAGCGAATTCGCGGCGGCGCTGGAGAGGTTTACCCCCCACTCACGAGCACAGTGGCAATCGAACTGGTTTAACGCGCTTAAAGCGATGATGGTAGCCGCAGTGACACGTTCGCAAAACCTGCGCCAACCGGATGAAGTGATCCATTACCTCACTGTTCTGAATCAGTTGGTGCCTGACCATAGCGGTGATTTTTCCGCGCTCTTGCTGAATCACTGCAGTCCACTTACTAATATGGCCTCGCTCGAACAACTGCGTAAGGCCGTTGGACCGACATTGGTTCTGCCGAATTCCCTTTTCAGCAGCACGCTGCTGCAAACATGGCTGACAGAGGTATTAACGGATGCGCCGCTCGCGTTGCATGAGCCTCATGCCCTGGCCCAGCCGATAAAAACACTCAGAAATGCGCAGCAAGACGTGTTACGAAACGTGGGAATAAAATCCCTGACGGATGCCGCTGCAGGCAACTTAAGCCTTAAAAGCGTGAAAACATCGGCACTGACAAGCGTGACACAGTGGCAGAACACCGTTGCAGCACTAGCTACATTACGTGCGACCGTAACGGCCGCCTCTTTTTCGCTTATCGATGCATTCGATACACAAGTTCAGGCTTGGCGGGAACTGGCAACGCAAAAGCTCGCCCATCCCGAACCGCCCGGCAAACGGTTTGTCATCTTTGATACCAACGCATTAATCGAGTACCCCAGACTGCCCTCCCATTTGCAGCAGAATGATACGCCAGTCATTGCCAGGCGCGTTAGTCAGGAGCTGGATCATCTCAAGACATCAAAAGACCCCGAAACAGCCCGAAAAGCACGAGAGGCTATTAGGACGCTGGAACAGGTCAACAAAATCGTTCGTTACGAATCCGAAGTTATGGAGCTTCTACCAACTGACCTCGAACCAACGCCCGATAATCGCATCCTGTCAGTGGCGCTATACCTGCGCCTCAGTGAGGTCATTCTGGTGACCGCTGATACAAATTTCCGCAACATAGCACGCGCTGAAAACATTACGGCGATTCTGCCCAGTGAATACAAAAAGATGTCACGCGGTGAGACCAGTCCGCGCAATACGGGAGGAAAGAGAAATGAGCAGGCATGAGCAGGCAAGCTACCAAATTGAACGTCAGAGGCGTCAGGAGCTTTTTAACAAGCGAGTTAGCGAGACAACGCGGGTATATCTCGACCGCTATCGCAACATCTTAAATGACGTGCAAAGCCAGGGAATCAGTCAGTATGTGCAGGCGGAATTTTCCGCACTGCAACGCGAGCTGGAAACACTGACATGGCTTGTTGATTCCGATCCGGCCGCCGCGCGTGACCGAAGTATAGCCCTGGGCCAGCAGGTACATGCATTACCCCGACACGCCAGAGCAATGCGCCAGGCCGTTATTGAAGCAGAGCATGTGGCTGAGCGCATTGCCCAGGAAGAGATACAGGAAGCCGTTCGCCAAAGGGTTGAGCAGGAAACCAAAGCCCGCGAAGAAGTAGAAACCGTCTGGCAGAACGAACTGACAAACTGGGGCGATCCGCTGGCCAGGCAATTAGCCTTCAAAGCGCTGGCGGAGCTTCGTCGACGCCTGCTCGACGCCTATCACCACACCACCGTTGAACAACTGCAGGCTGAATTGGGCAACATTAAACACGAATACGAACATCGTTCTCAGGAAAGAAGAGCGCAGGAGTATCAAACGGCGGTGGCCAGTGCAACCGAGGATTCGCTGCAATTATGCCGCGAGCAGATTGCAGCTGTGAGCCGTCAGGCTCCTGAACACGCAACAGCGTTGGCCGCAACCCTTGATGCAGCAAGCTCGCTGTCGCCAGAGGAACTCTCCCGGCGAATGGTTGAAGTCATCAGTGAACTCGATACAGCGGTGGTGGATGAAAGTTGCCGCCGTGAAGTCGTGCAGGCGGTTTATCGTTCACTTGAGGACGCCGGGTTCGTGACGGAAAAACCGCGTCTGGTTAACAAAGATGACAGCAACGAAGTGGTCATCCGCGCGATGAGACCTGCGGGCGCGCAAGCGGAATTTAAAATAGAGCTCAGCGGCAAACTGAATTACAAATTTGACCATTACCAGGGTTCGGCTTGCAAAAAAGATATCGATACGGTCCTTCCACGACTGCAATCCATTTATGGCATTCAGTTGTCCAAAGAACGGGTCGTTTGGGAAAACCCGGACGACAAGGACAACGATGCCAGACCACAACCCGGTATGACAAGGGAGAAATAAATGAGCTCTGGACAACAATCCTGGCAAGAAAATTTCCGCCGCGAATGCGGGATCCGGCGAGGGATCATCCTGCACGGCAACATTGTCGATGTGGTCTGCGACGAATCCGCTACTGGCCAGTGGAGAAGCATGCCGGAAACCGTCGATTCCCTGCTCAAGGAACGCGGTTACAGGCATGTTATCCGCTGGGATCGTGTCTCTGGCGTATCATGCGTCAATGACCGGGTATGGTCCGATCTGGTGAGCGCCGCGACGCCCACTTCCTCACCAGCAGAAGGCGACGAATATGATATGGGTACGCCGTTGCCAACAGCACAGGCCACACAAACCAGCCATGCATTAGAGGTCAATCCACAAGACTTTCTGACGGTCGTCGCCCGGCTGATGAAGTCTTCTGGTCCCGATCGTATTGCTTTCGTGCTGGACTGGTCTCACCTGCTGTTCGGGCAAGCCAACGCACTGAGTGAAGCGGAACGGGGCTTGCTACTGATGATGAGTAAAGCCGCGCGTGACGCGCAGCTAGCGCTCAACGCTGCGGATATCGATAAGCCGCAAACGTTGATGGTTTTTTTGTGTCAGGGCTTATCGGTATTGCCGCCGTCGTTGTATCTGCATAACCCGCTGTTCAAAGAGATCAATGTGCCGCTTCCATCCCGCACCACACGGGAAAATGCCGTGCTGAGTCTTAATAACGTCCTCAGCCTCAACACCCCGATACTGAATAAGAGCCGGGTGCTTGCGGATCTTGTGGATTCGCTTGAAGGCCTTACGCTGCGTGATATTCACAATATTGCGAAACTCTCCCGACAGCTTCCGCAAAAAATGAGCGCCGAATCTCTGGTCAGCATGTACCGCTATGGTGAGAAAAAGAGTCCGTGGGAAGAGCTGAACCGCGACAAACTTAGTAAATCGATCGAAACGTTGAAGGTGCGCGTGAAAGGTCAAGATCAGGCGCTGAAAGTCGTTAACCAAATCCTGATCCGCGCGTATACCGGCTTATCCGGATTGCAGCATTCCAGCAAGCAAAGAACCCCCAAAGGCGTTTTATTCTTTGTTGGCCCTACCGGTGTTGGGAAAACGGAGCTGGCAAAAGCCCTCGCCCAGTTTTTGTTTGGCGACGATGAGGCTTGCCAACGCTTCGATATGTCGGAGTTCAACCATGAACACGCCGACCAGCGTCTGGTTGGCGCGCCTCCTGGCTATGTGGGCTATGAAGAGGGTGGTCAATTAACCAATGCGGTCAAAAAAAAGCCATTTTCGTTGCTGTTGTTTGATGAAATTGAAAAAGCGCATCCCCGAATACTTGATAAATTCCTGCAAATTCTGGAAGACGGAAGGCTGACCGACGGTAAGGGTGATACGGTTCAATTTTCCGATACAGTTATTGTCTTTACCTCCAACATCGGCGCGGCGCAAATCGCGGTGGACAACCCGGATGTTAAAGGGGCTTTTATTGAGAAAGTGCGCAGTCACTTTATCAGTGAACTTAATCGGCCGGAATTGCTTGGACGTATCGGTGAGGGGAACATCATTCCGTTTAACTTTATGACCGATGATAATTTCCTGATTGATATCGCACGCTCGAAGCTGGAACCGCTTCGCTACCGTCTTAACGAGAAATGGGGCGTGACGGGAATGCACTTCGACGATGAGGCGAAAGCGCTTAAATCGATTGTTGACATGGTCGATCGCAGCAGCGGCGGGCGGGGTGTACTCAATGCTCTAATGCACTATCTGTTTGATCCATTGTCCCAGTTCCTGTTTGAAGATGTCGGTTCGCCAGATCGCTCCCAGGGACGCGCGATAAAGGTTGTGCAGCCAGGTTCCAAACCCTTATTTGACTTTGATCTGGAGTAAAATATCCGATGAGCGGGCTGAATCTTGCTTCATGGCTCCCCTGCACCGAGGTTGAAGGGCCGGGAAAACGCGCAGCGCTGTGGGTTCAGGGCTGCGACAAACGCTGCGCCGGGTGCTGCAATCCCGGCTACCTGAAAATCATTGAGCGTGAAATCATTCACGCGGACACGATGATTGACCGTTTGCTCGCCGCCCATAAAGAATGGGGTTTGGAAGGCGTAACTTTTTTGGGAGGAGAACCCTTCCTCCAGGCGCAGGGCCTGGCAGCAGTAGCAGAAGGCGTCTCATGCGCCGGGCTTTCGGTGATGGTATTCACTGGCTACACGATGTGTGAACTGAATGAACTCAATCTGCCCGGCACGCAGGCGTTGCTGAAATGGACGGACGTGGTAGTTGACGGCCCCTATCAAGCATCCAACCCAGATCGGGTGCGTAACTGGGTCGGTTCCACTAACCAGCAGTTTCACTATTTAACCGACAGGTACAGCAAGTCGATAGAAGGCTCAACTCTGCCAGACCGAGCCATGGAATGGCGGATCAGCGACGATGGCCGCATTGTGGTCAATGGCTGGCCTTACACTATTAAATGACTGCCGGAGGTTCGAATAAGTCCGGGATAAACTGAACAACAAGATGGCGGCGTTTAAACGCGACTGGTTGTTTAGTTTAAGCCCTCAGATACGGTCAATTTAGCAGCCCTTAAAGTACGATGCACAAAGGTCATAACAATAATAATGTGATCATAAATTTTAGCTGCAAGACTGCGCCAGTAGTCAATTAACCCTATCCTTCATGGTGAAACCATGCCAGCCCTGTAATACAAACTTTTGGGTTGCCACCATACCATCGTGATGCAGCATACCCACCTGTCCAGAAATTAACCTAACCACCTCACGTATGTCCGCCTACTCCACACCGTAAATAATAAATGCAAACAGTGAATTACCCCGTGCATATTGCTGGTTATGTAGCTTTTCACGCAGATATTCCTCGCTATTCAGATCCAGTAACGGGTTATCAACGACAGGAGGTTGAGGATCAATCGACCATCATTGCCCATCTAGCTTATAAAGCCGCACAGTCCAAAATCACCAAATATTTAGGGCCAGTAGGCAGAAATGAACCATGCCCGTGCGGCTCGGGGAAAAAGTATAAAAAATGTCATGGTGCCTGAGTACTGGCTTAAGTCGGGAGTATCTGGTCGCGCGAGGGATTTCTAGCAATAAGCCTAGAATACCAATGTCTACAACCTCGGCCCATATACCGTGATCTGTACACATTGTGCAATCAAGCGCTTTGCATTGATATTGCGGTACCTAACCTCAGATGGCAACATGAGTAAAATGAGTACGGGCATGAGTATATAAAAACAAATATAAATACAAAAAATTATAAATCAATAAGATAAACTAAAAATCACCGTTTAACGTCTAAGTTAAGATTCGCTTCACACAGACCTGAATGTTGATTAAAAATCCACGCCACGGCGTGGATTTTTCTTTTTACCGCGCCGCAAAAAGTCCCTCTCTGCCCCCTCTTTCATTTCTCCTTCGGCCCCATTACGCGATATATTGGTTCACTTTCGTAAAATTATCACTTTGCAACAGGTAACATCGTCATGGCATTGATCCCAAAAAACTATACGCGTCTGGAAAGCGGCTATCGTGAAAAAGCGCTCAAAATCTATCCATGGGTATGCGGACGCTGCACGCGGGAATTTGTTTATTCCAATCTGCGCGAATTAACGGTTCACCATATCGATCACGACCATACCAATAATCCGGAAGATGGCAGTAACTGGGAGTTATTGTGTCTGTATTGTCATGACCATGAGCACTCGAAGTACACCGAAGCCGATCTTTACGGCTCAACGGTTGTGGCGGGAGAAGACGCGCAAAACGATGTTGATGCAGCAACCTATAATCCGTTTGCCGATTTAAAATCGATGCTCAATAAGAAGAAATAAGTGAAGAAAGAGAAATGCAACGTCGGTGATGTTGCATTTCAGACCACCAAAAGCGTTTCATTATAGGGAAATTCTTTAGGCTGCGGCTGCCATGGGTGAGCCGGGACGCGCACAGTGCAGGGCTCAAATTCACAAAACCTCCCCCCAAAGATCATGCGATCATCCCCCGCTATTGATAAAAATGATCCCCAAAAGGCAAGCGCACCGCTTCACACTTACTCCTTCAGGAAAACAAGATGACGACCTTAAACGAAAGACTGGCATGGCGTTACGCGACCAAAAAATTCGATGCAACGAAAACCGTGTCAGCTGAAAAACTCGAACGTATCGTAGAAGCCGTGCGTCTCGCACCGACGTCGAGCGGGCTCCAGCCGTTCGAACTCTTTGTAGTAACCAATCCTGACGTCCGCGCAAAAATCAGAACAGTGTCCTGGGATCAGGCGCAGGTGACCGACTGTTCACACCTGCTGGTTTTTGCTGCATGGGACGACATCACCGCTGACCGCGTCAATATGATGTTTGATCTGACCAACGACGTGCGTGGTTTTAAAAACGAAGGCTGGGAAAACTATCGTCAGATGCTGTTGGGTATCGTCGCCGATCGCGGAACCGAAGCAAATTATCAGGCCGCTGCCCGTCAGGCGTATATCGGCCTTGGCGCCGCGCTGATTGCAGCAGCGTTCGAAGAAGTGGATGCCACACCCATGGAAGGTTTTGATCCGGCGGCGGTGGATGAAATCCTCGATTTGAAATCGAAGAACTTACGCAGCGTGGTGATGCTCCCGCTGGGTTATCGCGCCACCGAAGGTGACTGGCTGGTAAACCTGAAGAAAGTACGTCGCAGCCGCGAAAACTTTGTGACTGAAATTAAATAAACCGGATTTCAGGCAGGAATAAAAAATCCACGTGAGAGCGTGGATTTTTTATTTAAGTCGATCTGAAAAAATAACAAATACGATTAATACATTATGAAGGGGTTCAGCTGTCTGATTGCTCACCGTTTCATCCTGTTATTTGGCATGACTTTCAAAAACAGTACAGCTGAACCGCCCTTTGCCCTCAAAGATTTTATTGATTACTTAGCCATTATTAAGCAACAGGAAATGTGGCCAGCTAATTTGCCACGGGTGCAGGCCGACGCGCCTGCGCCAGAATCCCCTCCAGCTCCCCCTTCGTCATCCGCACGCAATAACTCGGCATTGCGCGCTGGAAGCGCCAGCCTTCAGACAGTGCGCCTGCATCCACCGCGTCAAAACCAAACGCATCGTAAAGACTGATAATGATCTGTTTGGTTGCCTTATCGTCACCGGCCAACGGCAATGCGCGGCGTTTGGGGTCTCCGGCGGGCAGGCCGTCGGTTTCGAGATCGGTCATCTGAATAGCATTGAAGGCTTTGGTGATTTTCGACTGCGGCAGAAAACCGGCCAGATATTCGCTGGTCGTCGTCGTCTGCTGATCGAGTTCCGCCACCTGCCCGTCGCGTTCAGGATAATAATTGACGGCGTCGATGACTGCTTTTCCGGCAAGTTCCGCAACCGGCAGTTGCGCGATAGCGGTCAGAGGGACGGCGATAACCACAATCTCGCCAAAGATGGCAGCCTCCGTGGCGGTGCCGGTCTCACAGCCAATCATTGGCTTCAGGCTGAACAGCGTCTGCGGCCCGCGGGAATTACTCAACATGACCTGATGTCCGGCCTTGATCGCCTGTTTCGCCACCGCTCGTCCTACAAAGCCAGCACCGATGATGCCTATTTTCATGATTCTCACCTTTCAATTGTCTGTCAGAAGGTTAAGAATAATTCGACACCCTGCGTTGATAAATACTCGCCATCAGCACAGACAAACAACAAAAAGGAGCGAATCGTGGATCGTCTCACCAGCATGAACGTTTTCGTCAGAGCCGCCGAACTGGGATCCTTCGCGGCGGCGGCAGAGGCGTTACGCATATCCCCGCAGATGGTCGCGAAACATATCGCCCGGCTGGAATCGCGGCTGGGCACAGCGCTGCTGAACCGCACGACCCGCCGCCAGCATCTGACCGACATCGGCAGCAGCTACTATGAACGCTGTAAAATCGTGCTTGCCGAGGCTGAGGCGGCTGATGCCATCGCGCTGGAGATGAAAGCCACGCCATCAGGCATTATTCGCGTCAATGCGCCGGTGACCTTTGGTGCATCCATGCTGGCGCCGTTCATTACAGAATATCTGGATAACTATCCCGGCACGCAGGTGGAGCTGACGCTGAGCGATCGCATGGTCGATCCTGTGGAGGAAGGCTATGAAGTGATCCTTCGCATCGGTGAACTGCACGACGGCCCGCTGATTGCATATCCGCTTCGGCCATACCGGCTGATTGCCTGCGCCTCGCCGGAGTATCTTGCGCAGAATGGCACGCCGGTTACACCCGCCTGTCTGGCGCAGCATTCCTGTCTGGTTTATGGGATCTGGTCACCACAGTCGCCCTGCCGCTGGCTGTTCACTAAGGAGGGAAAAACGCAGGAAGTGCGCCCTGAAGGCCGTTTTCGGGCGAATGACTGGCGGGCGCTGTTGCACGCAGCCATCAGAGGTTATGGCGTGACGCAGGGGCCGGAAGACGTATTGCGGGAAGAAATCAACGCCGGGCGTTTGGTGCAAATACTGCCCGATTACACGTGTCCTTCGCGACCGATGCACGTGCTCACGGCGGCGGGTTTACGGCAGACAGTGAAAATTCGCAGCTTTATCAAAGCCGTGACTGAGACTTTTGGCTAACCTCATGAAACGCGGACTGTGTCCGGTGCCTTGGATTCACGCGCCTATCCTGTTCACATATATCCATCATTAAGGGGCTGGAAATGAAGACTGCGGTGAAGGCTTGGGAACTGAAGGGCTGACCTGCTGTATGAGCAAACTCCTCTGGCATCGCGCAAAGAAACGCCAAAGGAGGCAGGTTTTCTAATTGTGCTGCGGACCCTCACCGGCATTCACAAACGCCGGTGGCTGGAAAGCGGTGACGTCGGGAAGCGGCGCATCCCAGCGTTCAATGTCTATCCAGCAACTTTGCGCGCTGCACCCCTGACCCAGCCGCGAGCTGCCGCGATCTTCAGTCAGTACGTTCGGGTTACCGTGTTTATCCAGAGAATCCGGCAGTGCCGGATCCTGCGGGTCATACCATGCGCCCGTCGACATCTGCACCACCCCCGGACGCAGGTCTTCACTCAGATGCACACCTGCAAGAATCGCCCCGCGATCGTTAAACACCCTCACGATGCTGCCTTCGGAGATCCCGCGCGGCGCGGCGTCCTGCGGATGCAGCCACAGCGGTTCGCGGCCTTGTATCTTTGTACGACGGCTGACCGTACCCTGATCGTACTGACTGTGCAGCCGCGTACGGGGCTGGCTGGAAAGCAGATGCAACGGCCAGCGCGAGCTGATCTCCTGCTGTGCCTTGGCCTCAGGTTCGTACCAGAAAGGATGTCCCGGACATTCTTCATAATCAAAGTCGGCCACGGTCTGCGAAAACAGCTCAATTTTGCCGGACGGCGTGGTCAGAGGCGAACCCACCGGGTCATCACGGAACGCTTTAAGGAAGATTTGCGGCGCATCCGGTCGCGCATATTCCAGCTTGCCCTGCTGCCAGAAATCATCAAAATCAGGCAGTGCGATGCCGTCGGCCTGCGCCCGCGGAGTAGAAATCTCATAGATATGGCGCAGCCAGGCCATCGGATCGCGCCCTTCACTGAACGTCTCGCCAAAACCCAGCTTCTGCGCCAGCCCGCAGAAAATCGCAAAGTCGCTCTGCGCCTCATCCACCGGCGTAATATGCTGACGCATCGCAATCATAAAACCGTCATTGCTGGAACTGCCAATGTCATCGCGCTCAAGTGACGTTGTCACCGGCAGCACGATGTCGGCGAATTTAGCCTGCGCGGTCCAGTATTGTTCATGAACTACCACGGTGTCGGGTTTACGCCATGCCTGCGTCAGCCGGTTTAAATCCTGATGATGGTGAAACGCATTGCCGCCCGCCCAGTAGACCAGCCGGATATCGGGATAATGACAGTGACTGCCGTCGAACTGATAAGGCGCGCCCGGATTAAGCAACATGTCAGCCAGCCGCGCGACGGGGATCGGTTGTTTCACCGCATTTTGCCCCATCGGCAAACGCGGGCCGGAGAAGGTACGGCGGTCCGATCCCGCCAGATTGGTCGAGGCGTAGGCGAACCCGAGCCCGCCACCGGCGGTGCCGATTTGCCCCAGCAAAGCCGCCAGCGCCACCGTCGCCCAGAATGTCTGTTCACCCTGCCTTGCGCGCTGCAATGACCAGGCAATGTTGATCATGGTGCGTTTTTGCGACATCTCACGGGCAAGCTCCCGGATCTCCTCCGCGCCTACGCCGGTCAGCGGTTCGGCCCACTCCGGCGTTTTTGGCCTGCCGTCGTTCTGCCCGGTCAGATAATCACGGAACGTTTCAAACCCTTCGGTGTGGCTGGCCACGAAATCTGCGTCATAGCGGGACTCGTCAATCAGCACATAGCTCAACGCCAGCAACAGCGCGGTATCGCTGCCCGGCTTGAGGGATAACCATTCGGCGGATTGTACTCCCGAAAGATCGTTCTTCACCGGGCTGACGTTGATGAAGCGAGTGCCGGTCTGCTCCATTTTTTGCAGCCAGTACTTCAGGGAATGATCGTTCGCGCCGCCGCCGTTGACCTGCGCATTGCGCAGCGGCAGCCCGCCAAAGGCAACAAACAGCTCGCACTTCTCCGCCAGTACTGACCAGTGGGTGTGTTGCTTTTGCAGAACATCGAGGTCGCCGATAATGTGCGGTAATAACCGCTCAGCGGCGGCCAGACTGTAAGTGTTGGTGCTGCCGCTGTAGCCGCCAAACTGATTAAAGAAACGGTGCAACTGGCTCTGCGCGTGGTGAAAACGTCCGGCACTCGACCAGCCGTAGGAACCGGCATAAAACGCGGCATTGCCGTGGGTGTCTTTCACCCGTTTCAGCTCCCCGGCGACCAGCGACAAGGCGGTTTCCCAGCTCACTTCTACAAAAGGCTCTTTGCCGCGACCTTCACGCGACGCGCTGCCGTGCTGTAAATATCCCAACCGGACAGCGGGACGGCGAACGCGGCTGCTGCCATCGACGGCACCGACCAGTGACTGGCCGATTTCAGACGGATTGCGATCCCATTCCACTGGCGCCACGGCGGTTAACGCGCCGTCTTCGGTGGTGACGCGGTACGTTCCCCAATGCATAACGGCTAAATCGTGATTTTTTTTCATTTTTGACAGATTTTCATTATTGGCAGGTTTTGATTTATGAGCAGGTCAATATAAGACAAAAAATCACCCTAGCACAGCCGGATCCCCTGCCGCTATGCCATCGGTGTTATTTCTATTTTTATCATACAGTTATCAATTATACGCATGAGGCAACATGGCGCCTGTTGAATATCCAAAACCGCTTTGATGCGGATCTCAGTGTTAACAAAATGTCCTTGTGTAAACATATTTTCCGCGAGGGTTTTGCGAAGGTTGCAGGTGATACCGGACACAGTAATGCATTCAGAAATGCACTGCATAATATAATTCCGTTCACCAAATCAGTGCGAACTAATAAAATTCTCACCACTTCGGTGCGTTATTTAAAATAGCCGACTCTGATTGTTTCTTTTTTGAACGCAATCGATTACCTGTGCGCAACGCAATGAAAAAAGCAGATGAGTTTTGTGAGGTTGCTGTTATAGTTCGCGCTTAAAACACCACTCACATCATTTGGATCCTCCATGACGTCAAATATATTGCATTTTTTACTTAGCCTTATAATGATATTCGGCATTGGCTGGTTGATTAGCTACAACAAACGCGGCGTTAAACTGCGCTACGTCGTGCAAATTTTGGTGATCGAAATCGTACTGGCCTGGGTTCTGCTTTACAGCCAGGCAGGCGTCTACCTGATCTCCGGCCTCTCCGGCGTGTTCACCAATCTGATGAGCTACGCACGCGTCGGTACCGACTTCGTGTTTGGTGGTCTGGTAAATGATAACCAGTTCAGTTTCTTCTTATTCGTATTATGTCCAATCATCTTTATTTCTGCGCTGATTGGTATTCTCCAGCACCTGCGTATTTTGCCATTAATGATTAAAGGGATCGGTTATCTCTTATCTAAAATTAACGGAATGCCGCGACTGGAATCCTTTAATGCCGTGAGTTCTTTATTGGTCGGGCAATCTGAAAACTTTATCGCGATTAAAGATATTGTTCCGCACTTGAATGAACGCCGCATGTATACATTATCCGCAACCGCAATCTCCACCGTTTCCATGTCGATTGTGGGTTCTTACATGACCCTGCTGGAACCGCGTTATGTGATGCTCTCGCTTATTCTGAATATGCTTTCTACCTTTGCCGTATTGCAGGTGGTAAACCCGTATTCCGACGAAGCGGATAATGAAATGCCTAAGCTTACTGTACCGAAACACAGCTTCGTAGAAATGCTGGGTGAGTACATCATGGCCGGTTTCAAAATGGCGATGATCGTGGCGGCGATGCTGGTCGGCTTCAACGCCCTGCTGGCGATGATCAATGCCATCTTCATGGGCGGTTTTGGTAAAAGCTTCCAGGACATCATCGGCTACCTGTTCTACCCGATCGCCTGGTTAACCGGCATCGTGAGCCATGATTCCCTGACCGCAGGCAGCATCATGGGCACCAAAATCGTCGCCAACGAATTCGTGGCGATGTTGCAGATGAAAGACCTGATCGCACACCTCGAGCCGCGCACCGTGGCAATCCTGTCCGTCTTCCTGGTGTCTTTTGCCAACATTTCTACCGTCGGGATTATTGCCGGTGCGGTAAAAAGTATCGAAGAAGTTCAGGGCAACATGGTCGCCCGTGCTGCGTTCCGCCTGCTGGTCGGCGCAACGCTGGTCAGCCTGCTTTCCGCTTCGATCGTCGGTCTGGTTTACCGTTAATCCTCAGCCGTTAGCGTTCTGAATGACTGAAAACGTCCGCCCACTGTGGCGGACGTTTTTGTTTGTGCGGCAGCAAAAAAAATCCACGCCGGCGCGTGGATTTTTATTTCAATCTGAAGTCTTAAGACCTCAGCGTTTAGCCAGTGCTGCCGCGTTACGTCCTGCCAGAATACCAAAGATGATGATATCGGCCACGGCGTTACCGCCGATGCGGTTAGCACCGTGGATGCCGCCCGCCACTTCACCTGCTGCCCATGCACCGGTGATCGGCTGTTTCTGCGCATCCAGCACGGCGGTGTCGGTATTAATCACCACGCCACCCATGGTGTGGTGCACGCCCGGCGCGATACGGATGGCGAAGAATGGCCCCTTATTGAGCGGGTGACGCAGCGCCGTCGTACGACCGAAATCTTCGTCTTTCTTCTCCACCACAAACAGGTTATAGCGCTCCAGCGTCTCGGTCAGCGCGACCGGGTTCATGTTCAGCTTCACCGCCAGCTCTTCCGGCGTCGGGGCGCTGAGCACAAATCCTTTGGCGATATACTCATCCGCCGCTTTGTTGTTGGCACGAACCTGCTCATCGAAAATCACCCACGCGCTTTTCTCCGGCAGCGCAATGATCTCTGCGGAGACTTTGTCGCGGGTCTCCATCTCGTTGTAGAAACGCTTGCCCGCCTGACTCACCAGAATTGCCCCGCCACCGCGAATGGACTCTGAAATCAGATAGGAGGTCGTCTGCTCAACGGTCGGGTGGATTTGGATCTCGCCCATATCGACGGTATCCGCGCCGATTTTTTGCAGCATGGCGATACCGCTGCCGGTCGCGCCCTTGTGGTTGGTCGTGACAAAACCGTCCAGCTCAGGGCGATATTTCACCACCATCTCGCGATTAGCACTGAAACCGCCGGTAGCGACGATGACACTTTTAGCATTCAGAATGCGGCTGTCGTTGTACTCATCGACCACTTTGACGCCGGTCACTGCGCCATTCTCATACAAAATCTCAGCGACGGAGGTTTCGAGCAGCACTTCGATATCGCGTTTGTTGACGTTTTTCACCAGGCCGCTGATCAGGAAGCCGCCCACTGCCGACCGGTCTTCCGGGCGATGCGTGCGGTCGATGCTCATGCCGCCAGTGATGGTGATGTCGTTCAGCTCAATCTCTTTCGCCGCCAGCCATTCGATGGCCTCAGGGGCCAGTTCAACAAACTCGCGCAGCAGTTCCGGGTTGTTTTTGAACTTGCCGCCTTTCAATGTTTCTTCGTAGAACAGCTCTTTACTGTCTTCGATACCTTTGATTTTCTGGAAACGGGTTTCGGCCGCGTTCATCCCTACCGAGGCTTTAATGGTATTGCCGCCAATGGTCGGCATTTTCTCGATGATGACGACGTGAGCGCCTTCGTCATGCGCCTGAATTGCCGCTGCCAGCCCTGCACCGCCGCTGCCGACGATCACCACATCGTAATTTTGCGGTGCCTGCGGATTACCGCCTTCTTCGATGACGTGCTCTTTGCTGGAGGTGGTCAGCGCGCGTGACACCGCTTTCTTCAGCGCCTCACTCTGCGTGGTCGCGCCGGTGATGGCATCAACGTGCGGGCTGTTGGCGACCAGAATACGCGAACGCAGCTGTTCGAAGGTGGTGGTGAAATCGACGTCGAGCGTGTCGTCCTTCACCAGAGAAATATCAGTGATACGGTCAGTATCGAGCGTCACGCTGATTTTCAGTTTCAGCGCTTCGGCTTCGACTTTCTCCTGATACACCCCGGCTTTGTATTTACGGCCAGTGGTGCTGGTGTCGCGGATCATGGCGTCAACCAGTGAGAAGCGCCACAGCGGCTCCGGAATATTCAGTTCTTCGCGTTTGTTGCTGTCGATGAACAGTTCCAGATGATCGTTATTAATGATGCGATCGGCCCAGTCCGGATAGGCGATGCACGCTTTACCCACAGCCACCAGATCAAAGCCGTACTCCAGCGCTTTCTCGGCATCGGCTTTATTGACCACGCCACCCACGCCGATCACCGGTACTTTCGCCAGGGTTTCAGAACGCATCGCACGGAATTTAGTGATAAGCGGCGTCGGGTCAGTCGTATCGACAATAGAAGGACGCAGCAGCTGCCCGACGGAGAAATGCACGTAGTCCAGCCCGCGCGCGGCGAGTTTTTCCAGCAAGTACATGGTGTCATCAAAGCGAATGCCGGGAACTTCCAGCTCTTCCGGCGAGAAACGGTAACCGATAATGAAATGGTCGTCGGCAAAGCGATCCGCCATTTTGTGGGTGATCTCGAGAACTTCCATCGGGAAAGTCGTGCGCTTCTCGCGGTCGCCGCCCCATTTGTCGGTGCGCTGGTTAGAGTTTGGCGAGTAGAACTGCTGAATAAGGTAAGTGTTTGCGCCGTGAATTTCCACGCCATCAAATCCGGCTTTAATCGCACGGTTCACTGCGTCACCAAATTTGGTGATCATCACTTCGACTTCTTCGCCGCTCAGCTCTTTCGGCGTGGTCGCACCTTCACGCGGTGCCGCCAGCGCACTTGGCGCCACCGGCGTTCTGCCGCCAATCAGTTCCGGCTCGACCATGCGGCCGCCGTGATAGATCTGCAAAACCGCTTTCGAGCCTTTGGATTTAATGGCATCGGCGATTTTTTTCAGGCCAGGGATTTTGTTGTCACTGTCGATAGCAATCGCACCGGGAAAGGCCGGGCCCATGCGGTCAATGAAGCAACACTCAACGATGATTGTGCCGATGCTGCCAGCGCGGTCGCGGTAATATTCCACCAGTTCACTGGTCACCGTGCCGTCATAAAAGCCGGTACAGGTGGTCATCGGTGCCATCAGCAGGCGGTTTTTCAGCACCGCGCCGTTGGGCAAGGTAAGTGGATTAAGAACCGGGGTGAGCTTATTCATTGTGATCGACTCCAAAATGTAAACGCTTTGATTTTTTTCGTGGGCGAATGACTTACCGCTAAATTAAGTTATCCGGTGCAGGTGATAAATTTAAATTGCTTTCTTTAATAGAAGAGACAGTGTCTTTATAAACATCTGATGGACAGGAGTTGTTTAATTACTCAGCATTGACGCAAATATCCCTCCAATTGTTAACCATGAGTTGACAAAAATCAACTTTTGATTAACATGGGAATTCCTCCGAACAAAATCAGCAGGTTATGCCCTCAATTTGGCTTTTGCAGAAATTTACTCTACATTTCATAAAGCAGGAATTTTGGTCAAAAATATAACCACACACAAAGTAGTGTTAATGCCATAAATGGGAATGAGACCGGGGATGGATAATATCCGCCGTGGTATACCTCCTTATCTTTTAGTAATACGTCAGCCTATTCACGAGAGAAATTAATCTATTTCAGATGTCATCGTGAAATATCTACCGCAGCAGTTTAAAACAAAAAGTTCCAGATAACGTCAACATCAAGATCCGGGCGTAAGGCTCACTTTTAATAACGGGCAGAAAAAACTATGAAACCCACATCCGCTTTGAATGATCCCGCGAAGGCCGCTCCTGCCTCTGCGGGGCTAAAGAAACGTTTGATCATGCTGTTCCTTCCGGTGCTGGTGGCGGTGATTTTGCTGCTGACACCGGTGCCGTCGGGGTTAAATCCTTATGCGTGGCACTTCTTTGCCATCTTCGTCGGGGTGATTGTCGGTCTGATTTTCGAGCCGTTACCGGGTGCGGTGATCGGCCTGACCGGCGTGGTGGTCATCGCCCTGTTCAGCCAATGGCTGCTGTTCAGCCCAGCTGAAGTCGCCGACCCGAAATTTAAAATGGCCGGTGAGGCGTTTAAATGGGCGGTCAGCGGATTTGGTAACTCAACGGTGTGGCTGATTTTCGGCGCATTTATGTTTGCCGCCGGATATGACAAAACACAGTTTGGCCGCCGTCTGGCACTGATTCTGGTGAAATACCTTGGCCGTCGCAGTCTGACGCTCGGCTACGCCATCACTTTCGCCGATCTGCTGCTCGCGCCCTTCACGCCTTCCAACACGGCACGAAGCGGCGGGACTATCTATCCGATTATCGCTAACCTGCCGCCGCTGTATGGCTCCAAGCCTAACGACCCAAGCGCACGTAAAATCGGTTCCTATCTGATGTGGGTGGCGATCACCGCAGCCTGTATCACCAGCTCGATGTTCCTCTCGGCGCTGGCACCGAACCTGCTCGCACTGGCGCTGGTTAAAAGCATCACCGGTTTTGAAATCTCGTGGGGCATGTGGTTCCTCGCCTTCCTGCCGCTTGGCGTGCTGCTGATCCTCACCATGCCGTTGCTGGCTTATTGGTTCTATCCGCCGGAAGTGAAGATTAACGATGAAGTGCCGCGCTGGGCCAAAAGTGAGCTGGAAAAACTGGGCAAACTGTCGCGCAACGAAATCCTGCTGCTGATCTTCGTTTGTTCAGCGCTGCTTATGTGGATTTTTGCCGCCGCATGGATTGAACCGGCGCTGGCCGCGTTGCTGGTGGTGGTTCTGATGCTGTGGACCGGCGTGCTGAACTGGAACGACATTATCAGCAACAAACCGGCCTGGAACACCTTCGCATGGTTTGCGACGCTGGTTGCACTGGCAGACGGTCTGGCACGCGTTGGCTTTATCGCCTGGCTGGGTAAAGAAGGCGGGCAGTTGCTCGATGGTTTCGATCCGCAAGTCGCGGCAGTGATGTTGCTGATTGCCTTCTTCCTGCTGCACTACCTGTTCGCCAGTACCACCGCGCACACCACCGCCCTGTTACCGGCGATGCTGACTATCGCAGCGGCCATTCCGGGCATCAACATGCCGGTTTACTGCCTGATGATGGTGACTTCGCTGGGCGTAATGGGGATCATCACCCCGTACGGTACCGGCCCGAGCCCGATTTACTACGGCAGCGGTTACCTGCCAACCAAAGACTACTGGCGTCTGGGCACCATCTTCGGTGCCATCTTCCTCGGCGGCATGATGCTTATCGCCTACCCGTGGATGGTCATGATGTTCTGATCGGCAACACAACCTGTCAGAAACGAAAATCCACGCAAAAGCGTGGATTTTTTTATGCAGCGCTTACGCTAACATCCCCCGCAGGCCACCTCTGTGTCGGATATAGCGCCATGCGGATATTAAATAGATGGAATAGTGGCGCGAACAATTGGATATCGGCGCGGCAGAGTTTTTCCAGTTCGATAAGTGACCGGTTTAACTCGTTTAATAATGTTTGCGGCGGGCCGACATAAATATTCTTCAGCCGTGACTTCAGGTAGGTATTAATTTCATACATCAGACCGTCGGCCTCGAAGGTGTGGCTGCGCAAAATATCCTGATGGCGGGCATAGAAATCGTAGCAATTCACACCAAGCCAGATCTCAGTAATTAAGTTACCACCCAGCGCGACGTTGGGAATAGGATCGATTTTATTTCGCGGCAGAATAATATTCACTTTATCCAGCATGCTGGCGACGTATTGCTGGCGCGACAGCAGCGAAGACGCATTGATTTTAATCTCGTTGGTGAATTGCAGCAGTTCTTTGATGCCCTTACGCAGCGCGCGTTTGGCAGTCCACGACGGACGTTTATTGCGAATTAACGCGGTGGTCAGCAGCGCAATCACAATGCCGACAAGCGTCGAAATCGACGCATTCACGATAACCAGCAGGTCAGGTTTAAAATCATGGCTCATGCCGATAAAACCGGGGATCTGTGTGGCGATAATCAGCCCGATAAAGTTGGTGGAAGGTCTGGCAATCACCAGCCCCAATGCCAGCAAACCGGGCGCGAGGCAGATGACCAGCGCTTCAAATGTTTCCGCCATCGGGATAAACACCGCGGCGTAGATAAAGCTGATAACGATGGCAATCAGTACGCCTTTTAAGAAGACGTGGATCGAGGCAATCGGGCTGTCGAGGGAGGCAAAAAACGAACAGATGACCGCCGCCATCATCGGTGCGGATGCGCCGTCGCGCCAGCCGGTACCAATCCAGAAGATGCAGCCGACCATGGTCGCGACAAAGGCGCTGAAGGCGGAAAGCAGGATCATCCCTTCATCTTTATGACGCCTGAACAGCTTAAGCTTGCCAGCTTTTTTGTCGTTACCCACCTGACTGACTCTTTCACTCACCCCGAAATAAGATTCCGCGATCTGAATGAAATTCTGTAAACGTTCCAGCAGGCCGATGAGCAACAACCCTTCTTCGGCACTCATCTCACCGCGGGTATAGAGCGTTTTGATGCGCTCCTGCGAGACGCGGATTTCCGCCTGAATTGCCTGCGCATTGCCGCTCCGCTCCGGGCTGTTGAGCCACAGCAAAAACTGACTGAAGGTCTCTGACACAAAATCCGGGAACGCGATGCCCTGTTCGGCCAGCAGGCTGAGGCGTTTTTCGATGGCGGTCAGCGTCGGGATCAGATACGACAGATGCTGATACTGCGCCGACACCAGACGGATCAGTCTGCGCGCCGAATCCCCTTCAAACACGCAGTGGGTGATCAATGCTTCGACATTGACCGGATAATTCGCCATCTGCACCAGAATGTGTTCGCGCTCCGGGGACGGTTCTTTCGCTTCGACGGTCAGCAACTCGTTGCAGAGTTTTTTTGCGCTGCCGTACCAGTTGCTGACGCTGTTCTCCAGCAGATTGCGCATCTTGACCGGGAACACCAGCATGTGGATCAGCGTACTGCACAAAATGGCGACGGTGATTTCTTCCACGCGGGAAATCACCGTGTAGGTGATCGACAGCGGCGTATCGACATCCGCAAACCCCATGATTGCTGCGCTGTATCCGGCCAGCATAAACACATAGCCTTTCGGCGTGCGGTCGTGCAAGGAAAGATACAGGCAGAACGCCACCCAAAGCGACACGCTGAGGCTGAACAATATGGGATCAGTGACGGTAAACGGATAGACCAGGAAGATAAACAGCCCGCCCAGCACGGTGCCGAGAAAGCGGTATGTCGCTTTGGAAAGCGTAGACGCGGAATAGAGCTGTGAGATGACATACACCGAGACCATCGACCACGCCGGTTTATCGAGATTGAGCTCCAGTGCGATATATAAAGCTAAAAATGCCGCAATACAGGTTTTAACAGAGAACAAGACAGCATTTTTGGTTAACCATTTCATCGTGAAATCAACAGCTCAGCGGGTGTTAAAACCCTATTTTAGTCTGTGCCGGACAGACTGCATTGTGCCAGAGTGTAACAAAGCACCCATCATCAAAAACCTGAGAAAACGGCCTCCTTTTTGGGGAGGCCGTTTCACACTACATCACCGACATGATGAGCATCAGTGCGCCAGTGTTTTGCGCACTTCGCTCACGTCTTTGGCCGACACCGCCGGAGCGTTGTTGCTCCAGCCCTGACGGATGAAGGTCGCGAGCTGCGCGGCTTCTTCATCGGTCATCCGCGCGGCAAAGCCCGGCATGACCAGCGTCGACGGCGCACGCGCCGTGGAAGGCTGCTGCGCACCGGCGAGGATCGTATGGATAAGCCCGGTCGGATCCTGCGCATTAACAATCGTCGCCTGATCCAGTTGCGGGAACACGCCCGGTGCGCCCTTGCCGGTCACAAAGTGGCAGGCACCGCAGTTATCCAGATACAGACGCTCGCCTTCGCTGAGGTTCTTCGCTGCCGTCAGTTTGGCTTCGGTTGCGCTGGCCTTCTGCGTATCCGCTGCCGGTACCGGCGGATTGCCGCCGAGGACCTTCAGGTACGCTGCAATGGCGTTGAGATCGTCATCGGTCATGTGCGCCGTACTGTTCTCGACCACTGACGTCATTTCACCGCCGACCGCCGCTTTGTCGTTGCGCCCTTTACCGAGATAATCGACGATTTCCTGCTGATTCCAGTGCGCCACGCCGCGCAGCGACGGGACATCCCAGTTATTCAGGCTGCCGCCCGCGAGGAAATCGGAGTCGCTGCTGTCGAGCGCTTTTTCGTTCATCCCAAAGCCGCGCGGCGTGTGGCAACTGCCGCAGTGCCCAAGGCTTTCCACCAGATACGCGCCACGGTTGACCTGCGCCGTTGCCCCGCCAATCGGCTGGAAAGGTTTATCGGAAGCGAAAGCCCAGTTCCAGAACCGCATACCCCAGCGCTGGCTGAACGGGAAGCTCAGATCCGTTTCCGGCGGCTGTTCGGTACTCGCTTTCACGCCCTGCATAAAGTAAACGTAAAGCGCGTGCATATCCTGATCGTTGATTTTGGCGTAATCAGGATACGGCATCGCCGGGTACAGACGCGTGCCATCGGGCAGAACGCCTTTACGCACCGCGTCGGAGAACTGCTGTTCGGTATAGTTGCCAATTCCGTGGTTTTTATCCGGCGTGATATTGGTCGAATAAATGGTGCCGAGATTCGAGTTAATGGCCAGCCCGCCGGAGAACGCCGGTTTTCCGGCAACGGTATGACAGGCACCACAGTCGCCCAGACGCGCGACATATTCGCCCTGTTTAATCAGAGCCGCGTTGTCAGGGGACGTCGTTTCAGCTTGTGCATTGGCCATCAAACCGGCACCCAGCAGCAAGGCGTTTGCGATAAATAAACGCTTAAGTTTCATTGAGTTCATCTCCGCTTATGCCTGCACCAGTGGGCCGGGGTTTTTCAGATACTGATCTTTAATCGCCTGCGCCGCCATCAGGGTGATCGCGCCGATGGTATCCGTCGGATTAGCCTGGAAGTTTTGCGGGAACGCGTTGCCGCCCGGCACAAACACGTTATGCACATCCCAGCTTTGCAGGAACTTGTTCAGCGCAGAGGTTTTCGGGTTATCGCCCATCACCGCGCCGCCGACGTTGTGCGTCGAGACGTATTTGGTCAGGTCAAAGTGCGCATCCATCGGCAAGAAGCTTTCGCTGTAGCTGTCCGGGTTCAGCTCTTTGGTGATATTGCTCACGATGCCCTTCAGATACTGTTGCAGCTTCAGCTCGTTCTGTTTCCAGTCGAAGGTCATGCGCAGCAGCGGATAGCCATACTCATCTTTGTAGTTCGGATCGAGATCGAGATAGATATCGCGATAAGACTGGCAGGTGGTGGTGATACTGATCTTCATCGAATGGCCGTACCACTCTTCCATGCCCTCTTTCCAGCCGGTACCCCAGGCAGGCGTGCCTTTTGGTAGCGACGTGCTGATTGGCGTGCCGGTCGCCTGAGAACTGTGAATTTTCGCGCCGCCGATAAAGCCGAGTGATGCTCCGTCGAAGTTGCCCGGAGAAATGTCGTTGAACATCTGGCCGGTCGCGCCCGCGGTGGCGAACGGGTTGAAGTTTTTATCTTTGAAGAACAGCGTGGAGCCGCCGTTGCTCAGGAACGCGTAGTTACGGCCCACCACACCTTCTTCGGTGATCGGGTTGTAAGGCTTGCCGATGCCGGACAGCAGCATCAGGCGTACGTTGCAGAACTGGAAGCTGCTCAGCACCACGATTTTTGCCGGCTGGAAGCATTCGTTGCCCTGCGCATCAATGTAGATCACGCCTTTGGCGGTTTTCTTGTCATCATGCAGCTCGACTTTCATCACGTTGGCGTGGACTTCGTAGGAGAAGTTATCCATGCGCTTCAGCGCGTCCATCACGGCGGTCTGCGGCGAGGCTTTCGAGTAGTTCAGGCACGGATATTTACTGCAATACCCGCAGTAGTTACAGGGTGCTATCTGGTTGCCGTACGGATTGGTCCATGCACGGGAGACGCAGGCCGACGGGTTCGGGAACGGGTGATAGCCCATCTTTTTGGTGACTTCGGCGAACATGCTGCTGTTGAGGGTATCTTCCAGCGCAGGCAATGGATAAGGCTCGGAGCGCGGCCCTTCAAACGGATCGCCGCCTTCCATAATCTGTCCGCGCAGGTTACCGGTTTTGCCGGACTGCCCGCAGATGTGCTCAAACTTGGTGTAATACGGCTCGATTTCATCCCAGGTGAACGGGAAATCCATGATCCGCATGTCTTCCTGCAAAATGCCCGGCTTATAAGCTTCGTCCGCATAGGTTTTAAGTTTTAAATCGGTCGGCGTCGGGCGGATTAACACCGCGGTCCAGTGCAGACCGGAACCGCCGACGCCCGTACCCGGCGCAAACGCGCCCCATTTACGGGTCGGCAGCGCGGTTTCGCTCATGTTATACCGCACGGTCACCGCAGCCTGCGCCGGAGTGGCCATCACTTTGTTACGCACGGCGTAGGCGTATTCATCCGCCGGTTTCGGGTAAGCAAATTCTTCATAGCCACGATCGCCGCCGCGTTCCAGCGCACGCACGGTCAGCCCGGCCATTGCCAGCTCGATGCTCATCAGCGAGCCCGCCCAGCCGAGGCCGACAACGACGACGTCGACTTCAGGTTTTGTTATTAGTGCCATCTTTAATCCTGTCATTCATCAGAAAAGGTAATAAGACGCGGCCCTCAGGCACGCGCGCCTTGCAGGCTCACAGGCCCCAGCGGATAAGGCACGTTGTGCTGTTTCACCCATTCGGTGAAACTGGCGCGCGCGCCGGGGAACCCGATGGCAATCCACGCTTTCATCCCTTTGTTACCGCCGTAGATCGGGTCGGCGAGGTAACCATGTTTGGTGTCTGAAAGCAGTTCACCGAAAAATTGCGAGGCAACGAGACTCTCTTCGCCCAGATCGGCAAAGTGGATATCGTTTTTCTGCAATTGCGTCAGAACCTGGTCTTTGTCCTGTTCGGCGAGTTCATGGAAGGCTTTCTGATGATGTTGCTGGCACCAGCTGTTCGCCAGGCGAATACCGGTTTTGTAGATTTGCTGCGGCCGGAAGGGGATCTGATAGCCCATGGTGGCAGGCGCATGCACGTTGAACGGCCCCTGCATATAGATTTCTTCACCGAAATCGCCATGCATTTGCTGATCGATAAAGATAGGCACATTGGTTTCCAGCGCACCTGGCGCTTTGCCTTTGCCCCCGGCGGGGATCAGGCGATCGGCGGCGGCCATAATAAACTGCCATTCCTCTGCGCTGAAAAAGACGGGTTTATAATCGAGTAAATCCGGGGCAGCCATTTCAGCCGCTTCTGCTGCTGACAGCCCTTTCATCATGATGGTCCCGACGGGCAATGCCATCAGCGACCCAAGTAAGAACTTGCGACGGGTTGTTTTCTTTTGAAGGAGCATAGAATGACGACTCTCACATGCCTGATGTTAAGTTTGGGTTGGATATTATTGTTATTTAGGTACAAATTTATAATATCACTGCAACATCAAAAATAAACATTTATTTCCATAACGTTTATGCGGTGACAATAATAGGGAATCGTCGCATCGATAAATTACCTATATAAAACAATTATTTAAATAACATAATTGATTACAGATTATTTAGATTTAATAGCATTGATTATCAAAAACTCCTTTTGCAATCTTAATCACTCACCTCGAGAAATATAATTTCACGACGGAATGTTTTGTTATTTGTTGATGATATTGTTAGCTAACATTTTCTAACATTCAGAGTGAATGAGATTATTAAGTGAAATTAGAGAGGAAATTCTTAAATATAATTGTTTGAGTAGGTTTCGGTTTCTCAATCACGGTGAACACCGGGTCTTTCGCGCCGAAACCGAGCTTTTTTACTTATCCCCCTGCGAAGAGGAGAGTTGGGGTGGGGTATTAACGTCAAATCCACACGTTAAATTGTGCTCTGACAACTTTATCGCCAGCAATACCCCCTCCCAGCCTCCCCCTTGGCAGGGGGAGGAGCAAAGCAGTACCCGGTTTTGCGTGGCACCCCCTCCCCTTACGCCGATTCCCTAATTACCAACGAATACCCTATATCCACTACCGGTTCGCCCACCGCCTTTCCCTCGATCTTATCCGCCAGCATCCCCGCCGCGCGGATACCTATGCCCCATTTATCCACGCTCACCGTGGTGATCGCCGGGCGGTTATGCGCCGCAAAGTTCAGGTCAGCAAATCCCATGACCGACACATCCTGCGGTACCCGCAGCCCCTGTGCTTCCGCTTCCATGATAACGCCCTGCGCCAGCGTGTCGGAGCTGCAAATGATCGCGTCGAAACGTTTGTCCCCCGCCATCATCTGCCGCAGCGCGCTACGCCCGACTTCCATATTCGCCGGACGCGACACCATCAGCTCTTCGATCTCATGCTCCGGACGCCCGCGTAATACGGCGATCGCACCATTTTTTCTTACCACCGCGCGGCGGTCTGATGCGCAGATAAAACCAAAGCGGGTGAAACCTTTGTCGAGGAAATATTCTCCGACAGCGTTGCCGACTTTTTCGTGTGAAAAACCGATCAGCATGTCGACAGGCGTGGGAGTCAAATCCCAGATTTCGACCACAGGAATATTGGCGTTAAGGATGATTCTTTTCAGTTCAGAAGTGTGATGAATACCGGTCAGCACGATGCCGTCCGGGCGGCGCGAGAGCAGCGTGGCGACAATATCTGTCTCATCTTCAGGCTCATAGCCGACGATGCACAACAGCATGTGATAACCGCGCAGCGCCAGCGCATCGCCGATCGCCTGCACGGTATCGACGAACATATTGTTGTTAATCTGTGGCACCACCACCGCGATAAGCTTGGTGCGACGGGTCGCGAGGCCTCCGGCCAGCATGTTGGGGATGTACCCGGTTATCTTCACCGCGTCCATCACGCGGGCGATGGTCGCCGGTCGCACCACTTTCGGGTTGTTCAGCGCCCGGCTCACCGTCATCGGTGAAAGCCCGGCTTCTTTGGCCACATCTTCAAGCGTGGCGGAACGGAGTCGGTTATTTTCTATTTTAGTATTGTTATTCAAAGCATTGCCCACTGGTTTCGGGTGTCAAATTGTAATGTTTGCGCAATCATTGTGAGTTTCTCACAGGCCCGCCATCAGGTTAAGCTGAAAATGTTTAGTGATTGTTACGAAATTGATGCAAAAAAAATCCACGACTGAGCGTGGATTTTTGTTTTATAGAAATCGGATGCGTGATTTAGAACGGTCTGATCACCGCCAGCACCACAATCACCACAACGGCGGCGACAATAATTCCGGAAGCTTTGCGCAAAATGGCGAAATCCTTGGTTGGCTGGCCGGTTGCGCGGCGGCGAAGTTCGCCGGACAGCATCCCGTGAATGGCGGAAAGCAACACCACGACGACCATTTTGATCAACAGCCACGCGTGCGGGAATTTGCCATAGCTGACAATCATCCAAATCCCGGCAATCCACAACAGGAGCATCGCCGGGCTGGTGACGCAGCGATTCCATTTGCGGACATAATCGAGCAACGCCGCACGGCTGGCGTCATTCGCAGCGGATTTCCCGCTGACCGCAAAAACCATTGCCATCCCCATCATCCCGCCAATCCACAACACCCCGGCAATAACGTGTAAGGCATTCAGCCACTCATGAAGCATGATTTACTCCTTCTCAAAGTTAACGACATTTTGCTCTGCCAGACAGCGTCAACCCGCTGTCCCGAAACGGCTTTTAGCGGATTATGGCGCTTTCCCACAGTAAAGGCACGGTTAACCCACCTCACCGTCCTCTTTCATCCTTTTTTAATAGTAGGTAGACTGGTCTACCTACTTGCTGATTTGCACAGGAAAAACACCGCCATGTCATTACCTGAATCCCCGGCCCAAAGCGCACGCGATCGTCTGCTCGGCGCGGCCAGCGTGCTGTTTTATAACAATGGCATCGCCGCAACGGGCATCGATGCCATTGTGAAAAAAGCCGGCGTGGCCAAGAAAAGCCTCTATAACAATTTTGAATCGAAAGCCGAACTGGTGGCGACATATCTTGAGATCCGCCACGACGAATGGCTCGCGCTGTATGCCCGCCGTGTGCAACAGGCCTCGACGCCCGAAGAAGGTGTGATGGCGGTATTTCTGGCCTACGAAGATCACGCTGAATTTGCCTATGAGCGCGGTTTTCGCGGGTGCGGATTGCTCAACGCTGCGGCGGAGCTGCCAGCCGGTGCGCCGGGCAGAGTCGCGGTGCGCGGGCATAAAGAACAGGTCGAATCGATCCTGACAACTCACCTTCTGACCATGATGGACGGTCACGAAGCAAAGGCGCAGCGAATGGCACGTCACTTTTCCTTCCTGCTTGAAGGGGCGATGTCCCGCGCCGGGCTGGAAGGCAACGGCGAATGCGTCCGGCAGGCAAAGGCGATGGCCGCCGGGATGATGGAGGCGTTCGAAGGATGAATCAGCGGGACCGCATGTCAGGCACAGGCGGCGTATTGATCGCCGCATTATTGTGGGGAACCACGGGTACGGCAGCGACGTTTGCGCCAGAGGTCAGCCCGGTCGCCATCGGCGCGGTGGCAATGGGCGTCGGCGGGTTGTTACAGGCGCTGATCGCTCTGCGGGGCATTATCAGAAGCCGCGTCAGCCTGCGCCAGAACGGCGGCATGTTGCTGACCGGGGCGCTGGCGGTGGGCATTTATCCGCTGGCGTTTTACGCCTCCATGCATCTTGCGGGCGTGACGGTCGGCACGGTCATATCCATCGGATCCGCCCCGCTGCTTTCAGCACTCATCGAATATTGTCTCGACGGACAACGGCTCACACGTCGCTGGATGACCGGCGCGGCGGTGGGTGTCATCGGAATGGTGCTGTTGTGCGTGGCGGAAAACGCCAACCACGCGTCAACCGCGCAGCAATCGGACGTCATTATCGGCATCGCCCTCGGCCTGCTCGCCGGACTGACCTACGCCCTCTATTCCTGGGCAGCACGTCATCTCATGCAGCGCGGTATTCCTTCCCGCACGGCGATGGGCGCCATCTTCGGGCTCGGCGGGATCTTGCTGATGCCGGTGCTGTTTGCCACCGGCGCGCCATTGCTGGCATCAATGACGAACGCCGCCGTCGGCATTTACATGGCGCTGATCCCGATGTTTATCGGCTATGTCTGTTACGGCTACGGGCTGGCGCGCATTCCCGCCAGTCTCGCCACTACCCTTACCCTGCTGGAACCAGCCGTCGCAGCGTTGCTCGCTGTGATGATCGTCGGTGAAAGGTTGCCGGTGATGGGCTGGATCGGCATCGGGCTGATTTTGGGATGCCTGATCGTAATTACTGCACCGGCGAAGCGCGCGCGCACGGTCACCGCAAGAACTTACTGACCGGGTATTTTCGGTTTAATCAGCGCCAGTGAATCGACCAGGCGCTGCTTGTCAGCCCCGCTCAGCTGCGGCGCGTTAAGCAGGCTCAATAACTGCGCCCGCTCACCGTCGCTGAATCCACCGGACTTTAACTGCTCACTGATAGTTTTGAGAATGGCGTTATCGTATTGCGAAATCCGCGCTCTGACGTCTTCAAGATTTGCCGGTTTCCAGTCCGGTTCAGGGCGGGAAAGCCAGTCGGCCAGATAACGGTACTGAATGGCTTTCGCAGCATCCATCTGCGCCTGAATAAACGGTGCGACGGACTGAGGATCGACACCCGCCTCGCCCGCCTCTGCCTGCGCGGCGGCCAGCACTTTCTGCTCGCGAACCAAATCCTCAACCGGTAAATGATGTGCGGATTTGTAACCCGCCACATCTTTCATCACCTGCATTCGCTGATTCATCGCCGAGGCCAGAGATGTCGCCGGATCCGGGCTGGCAAATGCCGAACTGACCATACAAAACAAAGAAACTAACAATACCAATTGATGCATTTGTCACTCCGAGATAACGCTGGGAAAAAGGCAGCATAAACAGGTAATAATACCGGAACGTGACAATATGATTTAAATGTTTTCTCCTGCCACGACGTTTTTACCGCTGACCTTATCGCGTCCTGCCCTGCGCTTCGGGGATTTCATCGTCACAATCAAAATGCCTGACGAAATAATTAACAATCCTGCCGCCAGCGTTAGCGTCAGATGTTCACCGAGGAACACCACCGACATCAGCAGGCCGATGACCGGCACACCGAGCATCGCGGTGGACATGCTGGTACTCGACAGCCACATGCTGGCGGCGTTCACCGCCACAAAACAAAACGCGGTAGCGAACGGCCCCATGAATAACAACGTTTCGACCAACGACGCCGACCCGTCGCCGTCATACGGCCCTTCGACAACGCGCGCCATCACGATAAGCGGCACGCTGGCCAGCAACATCTGCCACGGTGCCAGCTGGTAGGCGCTGCACACACCTTTGTGGTGACGCAGGTGCAAAATGCACATCGCCCAGGTGAACGATGCGGTCAGCAGCATCAGGTTAGCCAGCACCAGCGCATGATCGCTCCAGTTAAAGGTGAAGGGATTGAACAAAACCACGACGCCCGCACCGCCGAGCAGCGTGCCGGTCATCTGGCGGCGTGACAGTTTTTCCCGGAAAAACAGCACGGCGATCGGCGTCACCCACAGCGGCGTGGTGTAGGCCAGTAACGCCGAGCGGCCCGCCGGGACTTCGGTCATCGCAATCGCGCCGAGCACGGTAAACGTCATCATCTGCAATAACCCGACGCTGACCACCAGCGGCCAGTCCTTGCGCGGCGGAAAGCGTAACTTACCGGTCAGCGCCTGAAGCGCGAACAGGCAAAGCCCGCCGGTGGCGAACCGCAGTGAAGAAAGCCAGATCGGCGAGACATGCGAAAGACCTGATTTCATCACCGGCCAGTTTGCGCCCCAGACGACAATCGCCCCAATCAGCAGCAAAATGCCCTTCAGTTTCACGCTTTTTTGATCCTGCGCCGACGCCGTCAAAGATTTCCCCTCAGTTCCCACAATCGTTTCTCCACTGCGAAATGTTATGTGGTAATTTTATCTGGATTTAACGGGGTAATTTCTCCTATTAGCGTAGTATTAGCCTGTTTTATGAGTCACTTTATCTGCCGATTTAAATGTTTAAGGATAATTTACCCTGATGAAAAAACTCGACCGGACCGACGTCGCCATCCTTAATTCCATGCAGGAGAATTCGCGGATCACCAACGCTGACCTTGCGCGCTCCGTTAATCTCTCACCGACGCCGTGTTTCAACCGGGTGAAAGCCATGGAAGAGCTGGGCGTGATCCGCAAGCAGGTCACGCTGTTAGAGCCCGCGGTACTTGGCCTGCATGTGAACGTGTTCATTCAGGTCAGTCTGGAGAAACAGGTGGAGGATGCGCTGAGCGTGTTTGAAAAAGCGATCGGCGATCGCCCGGAAGTGATGGAATGTTATCTGATGACCGGCGATGCGGATTATCTTCTGCGGGTTTTAGTGCCGGATATCCGCGCACTGGAACATTTTATTTTGGACCACCTGACTAAGATCCGTGGCGTCTCTAATATTCGTTCCAGCTTTGCTCTCAAGCAGGTGCGCTACAAAACCGCATTGCCGTTGCCGTCGGAAGGAATGACGCTGAGCAAAAAATAGTGCGCTATGGCAGCTGACTCAGCCACTGGCTGCGGTACTGCGAAGGGGATCGCGCCGTACTTTTGCGAAACACACGACAGAAATAGTTGCTGTCGACAAATCCGCAGTGAGTCGCGACCTCTTTGATTTTCAGCTCATAGCCTTTGAGCAGCAGCTTCGCGCGCTCCAGGCGGACGTGATTGAGATACTCGCTGAAGCCAATATCGCCGGATTTTCTGAACAAGTGAGAGAGATAATTCGGCGTGATGTGAAATCGCTTCGCGACATTTTCACGCGTCAGCGGCAGTGACGCATTTTCATCGATGTACCTTTTCACCACCTCAAACAGAGCACCGCTGCGGGTCAGCACCTGTGCGCGGTTGGACAGCTGTTCCAGACAATGACTAAGCAACCCGGCCATTACGCAGCGAGCGGTTTGCTGATCTTCCGGGATTGAGACGACTTCATTCATCGCCTGAAGCAAAAATGACCCGACGCGCGGCCCAAGACGTGGCACGCTCTGTTTATCGGTGCCGGTGAACGCTTTGCCATCCCAGAATTGCAGGCTGAAACCGAGTTTTTCCTTGCTAAAAAGAATGCTCAACAATACCGCTGGCTTATCCCAGACGGTCAGATTCCACTTCCCGCCGGGAATATATATTGCATCGCCCTGCCTCAGCAGTCCTTTATCCGCCGTGACGTTGCGGTCATGCACTTCGCCTTCGACCACAAATTCTATTCGCGGAAAACTCACCACGCAGGCCAGCTCCGGCGGCGGTTGTGAGTTATCCGGAAACCGGATCACCAGTGACCCGCTGCCCGAAACCGAGCGGAAAAGTGTCTCTATCACGTCTGTCAGCATCGTGGCCTCCGGGGATTTCCGTTTACCATAACATACCCGTAACAACATCGATGTTATGCGGGATCCGGAGTCTGTGACCGCGCGCAAATTGCGAAAATAAAAATGCCCGACCGTCAGGTCAGGCTTCATACGGAAGGGTATTCAGAGCACGTCGAGCAGCCATTTTTGCGCTGGCGTCAGGCGGCTGGCGGTTTCAGGCCTTAGCCATTTACGCTGATCCTGCTGCTGCATATCCTCGCGGTCGATATACAAACTGTGCAGCACACGTCGGCGGGTCCCCGCATTGTTATTGGTGCCGCCGTGCCAGGCATGCGCGTTATAGATCATCACGCTGCCCGCCGGCGCTTCGAAGATCACCTCATCGGGATGCGGCAAACCGCAGTCGGCCAGCACGTCCTCCGGCAGCTCCGGGCGGTGATGCGTACCGGGAATAATGCGCGGCGCACCGTTGGCGGCGCTCAAATCGTCAATCGCGATAATGGCGTTCACCAGATGCACCTTAGGGAAATCCGGGCGCGGCTTTTTCCAGTCGGCATGAAGAGGCTGATGCCCGCCGCGGTGCAACGCTTCACGGCCATTCAGGCTGGAAACTTTGAACGGCCCCTGAAAGATATGGCGACATACGGAAAGGATCAGCGGATGCGCCCATGCCTTTTCCCACACAGTTCCCTTGTTGATCATGTTTGCGATACGGGTCGCCGTGGCTTCCTGATGATGTTCCACCGCCAGATTATCGCCCTCTTTTTCCACCAGCGAATCAAACGCGGCGCGCATATCTTCCAGCCAGTCTTTATCGATAACATCATGAATAACCACGTAACCTTTAGTCTCCAGCTCATCAAGCTGTGCCGGTGACAACGTCTGATTTGCGCCCAGCGCGCTGAGATACTGTTCAGATGAAGTGTTCATTTATCGCCTCGTCAGTTAACGTTTCCGTAACATCAAAGTACGGGGAATATTGTAGGAATAAACGATGAAAATCCTACGGAGATCTGGAGAAATGTGGGATCAAAATGGGAATGTGATGAGTATCGTGCGGCGCACTGGCGATTGAATCAAAATAGGGGGTAGTGCTGACAACACCCAAGCGAGAAAAGCTGAAATGACGTGAGGTATTTGCAATAAAAATCCAAAAAAATAAAATGCCCATCGTTAAATGGGCATCTTGTCGAGCGTGAGTTCTGGAATAAATAATTACTTTTTCTTATAAACGTCAGCGGTACCGTGGATTTTATTATTGGTATTGCCGGAGGTTAATACGAAGACGTCGCCGCCTTCTTTATCAGCTTTTTTAGAGAGATCTTCGAGAGCACCAGATTGCGACGTTTTATTCGATGTGGTAATAGAACCCACTTTTGTATACTGAGATTCCACTTTTTCAAAATCAACTTTTTTCATCAGTTGAGCAGAAAATGCGCTGGTAGAGATAAACGCCGTCAAAGCCACAGCCAGCAATGCATGATGTTTTTTCATTTAAGCCTCTGATTAAAATTTATCCAGTAAAAAAAACGAATATCGGCTAGCCCAACGCCTGTTAATAATAACCCTGTTAAGCAATAAACACGTCGATAAACAACGAGTTCAGGCTCCAACTAAGTAGTAGATTACGGAGTGGATAATTTCAAGGTAAAACTATAAATTTAAAAAAGTATTCATAAGAAAAACGTCTTATTGCTTTGCACAGAAATTATATCTTCACGATAAAAGCGGTATAAAGTGTGAGTCACTTATCGTTCTCATTATTTTATTGAGTGTTAATAAAGTCGCGAGCGTTGCTTTCTTTATTACGCCTGTTTTTGCTTGTGAGTTTTATCGCTGCAAAAATTCGGTAATATTCTGAGTCGTTGGTAATACCCCTCCCGGCCTCCCCCCTTTGCAGTGGGATGAGCAAACGCCTACCCCCCTATCTCATTTCCTGCACTTGAATAGCTACTATTGTTCTTTTACATCCTCCCTCCCTGACTTCAATAATCCTTGTTAACAGAGTGTGTCAAAAAAAGGGATAACGATGGGATACCGTTTGAGTTTGCTGGAAAAAAGTCCGCAAGACGATCATGAAGATGCCGCCGGGGCGCTGCGGCGAACGCTGGAACTGGCGCAGAAAGCTGAGCACTGGGGCTATCACCGTTTCTGGCTGGCAGAGCATCACAATACCGACAAGCTGGCGATTTCATCTCCTGAGATAGTCATCGCGTGGATCCTTGCACACACCCGGCGGCTGAGGGTCGGGTCGGGCGGGGTAATGTTGCAACACTACAGCCCGTTCAAAGTCGCCGAGAATTTTAATCAGCTGGCGTCGCTTGCACCGGGACGCGTCGATCTCGGTATCGGTAAAGCCCCGGGCGGTTTGCCGCTCTCCACCAACGCACTGCAATACGCTGTCGATCCCGCCCGCAAAGGCGACTTCGCCCGCCAGCTGCGCCAGCTGGATGACTGGCTTTCCGTACCGGCTCGCGGCCAGGGTGATGACCGGCTGTCAGCAACGCCGCAACCGCCGCAGACGGCTTCGCGTTTTCTGTTAGGTGCCAGCGAGCAAAGCGCCCGTCTGGCGGCGAGCCTCGGCTGGAACTTTGTGTTTGCTGCCCATCTCAATGCGGATGAACGCGATATTTCCCGCGCCCTTTCCGCTTATTCCCACGACAGCAACGGTAAGCGCGCCCTGCTCGCTGTACCGGTGATCGTCGCCGAAACCGCCGCCAAAGCAGCGAGTCTGGTGGACAACAGCCAGCGATACCGCGTGACCGGCAGCGACGGACAGAGCGTTAACGTCGGCAGCCTGGAGCAGGCCGAGTTGTATACCCGCCAGTCGAAAGCGGCTTCCCATGAGATTGAAGAGCGTAAATCCGCCGTGCTGCATGGCACCGGTGAAGACGTTCATCGTCAACTGGAAGCCCTGCAGGCGCAGTACGGTATCGAAGAGTTTGTGATTGATACGCCACTGGCGCAACCTCAGGCACGCCTGCGATCACTGGAATTGTTAGCCACGACCAGCGTTGCGCTGGCATGAGGAGCTGAAGATGAGCCATCGAATTCGTCTTGCCAATGAGTCTGACGCCGCTCCCTTGCACAGCCTGCTGCAAAAGGCATATGCGCCGCTGCTCGAGCACAATATTCATTTCACCATCACCCGCGCCAGCGTTGAAGACGTGCGCGAAGTTATCCGCAGCGAAACCACCTATGTGCTGGAAACTGACGCCGGGCTGACCGCCACGTTGACCACCCGTTTTCAGTGGACACCGGCAAAAAATCATCTGGCGCCCTGGCCTTTCGTCCACTGGTTTGCTGTCGCCGAACATGCCAAAGGGCAAGGCTATGGCCGCGAGATTATCCGCTACGTGGAAGAAACATTTTTACGCGATACGCTGAAATCCCCGGCCGTGTATCTGGCGACGGCAATCGAACACCCGTGGCTGACGAGTCTCTATCAGCGGCGCGGCTACGAGCCGTTCCACACCGCAACCAATCCGCTGGGCGTCGAACTGGTGTATCTGCGAAAAATACTCGATCAGCATGCGTTCGACGTGCAGGAAAATAAGCCCGCTGTTCGCTCCCTCAATGAATTACGTGCGCTGGCATAGCGCCGGAAATGAATTATAAATAAGGAAAAAACATGAGCCATAAACAGTACATCCGTCTGGGCGCGATTATTCAGGGCGCATCGGGAAATATGTCCGCATGGCGACACCCTGACGCCGTGGCCGACGCCAGTATAAATATTCAGTTCTGTCAGCAATTAGCGCAAAAAGCCGAACAGGCAAAGTTTGATTTCTTATTTGTCGCCGATGGGCTGTTTATTACTGAGAAATCCATTCCGCATTTTCTCAACCGTTTTGAACCGATCACCCTGCTGTCGGCGCTGTCGTTAGTCACCCAAAAAATCGGGCTGGTGGCGACGCTTTCCACCTCTTACAGCGAGCCGTTTACCGTTGCACGCCAGTTCGCCAGCCTTGATCACCTGAGCGGCGGCCGTGCGGGCTGGAACGTGGTGACTTCTCCCCTGGAAGGCTCCG
>Ga0302174_10000051_pt1 | contig 58705 bp, 54 predicted proteins | sample I_Fen_N3_2_FD_198789 | JGI IMG/M metagenome (GOLD analysis project Ga0302174, IMG submission 198789) | Peat permafrost microbial communities from Stordalen Mire near Abisko, Sweden - I_Fen_N3_2 | ecosystem: Environmental > Terrestrial > Soil > Wetlands > Permafrost | place: Sweden: Abisko... | reverse complement strand
CTCGCCGCGTAGCTGCTGAGCTGAACGCCTACGATGAAGAAGTGAAAAAGGTTGTTGGCATTTTCGCGCCTCACCTTGGCGATTCTCATGTTTACGAAACCCGTACAACACAATGGCGCATCGTTTCCTCTGCCGTTGACGTTGAGGTTTTGACTTTAAAAAGCGCCTCCGGCGCGCCTCGGAGTCCTGTCAATAACTGTGGGTTAGGTGGAAAGAATGCCGCCGCAAATGGGCGAGATAGCCAGGCTGGGATTGCAGCTAAAGCGTTAATTTCTGCCAACCAACAGGTAATTGACTGGACAGACACAGCCGCCGTGAGGGCGATTGTGGCACGCATACGCGAGGCAACACCGAGAGTTAGCAAGGCGCAGCGCAGCTTCGACCCGACAAAAGGCCGTGATGTTGCCCCGTCGGCGAGATTGACGGCAGAAGAACGGGAACGCTTGCCGGAAATCGAAGGTGCCTTCATTCAGAGCATCACTCAGGATCCCAATATGAAACAAGTGTCTTTCGAAAGAGATATTCGTTGCTTATGTAGTGCATTTGAACCCGATAGCATTTTAGCTGCAAATGATATGCGCGTGAAATGATGCATTCATCAAAAAACCTTACAGTTTTTGTGTCATTAAATTTTTGTGTAAAGATGATGTTCACCCAAGCGAAATGAGTAACTATTTTCTGACTGAAGCCGATAGTTATATGCTTCTGAATGTTTTCAGTCATGCGGCTCTTTTTAATTCGTTAATCTTAGGTGAAAATAAATATGACCATTACACAGCGGTTAACCTTAGTTTTTTCTCTCCTTTCAGCCTCACTTATTTCTCTAGTGATAGTCGCCCTTGTGATTATTACAGGTTTTCAGTCACGCTTTCAATATGTTCAGAGTAACACCGTGCCTTCAATTATAGATTTAGGTAAAATGGTGGATGCCAGCAATGAGCTCATTATCTGGATGTACAGGTATAAAAGCACAGCTGATCCGGCCGGACAAAATGAAATCGAGAAAAAACTCAGTGAACAGGTAAGTAAACTCAACACCCTTAATCAGTATTATCTTGATAACGATATCTCTAACGACAGCGACCGACAGATGACAGTGTCGGGTTTCGCCACCATAAAAGAAATTCAGAAGAAGTTGCCTGTTTTCTTAAAAGAATCTCGCGAACAGAATGCTGCCGTTTCTCTGGGTAAACTTCAAGGTGACACAGGTATAGATGATGCCACTCGCAGCCTCATTTCAGGCTATAAGAAACAGTTGCAGCTCAATGTGGACATCGGCGAAACGCTTAAAAACCAAAATATCTCCATCTATCAGTTTACACTCTGGAGCATGATTGCGGGGTCAGTAGTAGTGCTCATCATCCTTTGCTTTTTTACCATTAAGACGATATCTGGTATCAGAAGAAGCCTTAACGCCATGCGTTCCACCATGGAACATGCCAGTTCCAACCTGGACCTGACCCTACGTGCCGATGACTCGTATAAAGACGAAATCGGCCTGACGGCACGAGCATTTAATGACCTGGTAGAAAATGTTGCCGCTTCGCTGTTGTCCGTTAGCCAGTCATCCCAGTCTGTCAGCACAGCATCTGCACAAATATCTGCAGGCAACGAGGATCTGTCATCTCGCACCGAAGAGCAGGCAGCATCCCTAGAGCAGACAGCGGCAAGCATGTCCGAGCTGAGTGAAACAGTAAGGCAAACTGCCGAAAATACCGGTATGGCGAGCAAGCTTTCACAAAATGCCCGTCGGCTTTCGGAAGACAGCGAAGCCAAGGTTAGCAACATGCTAGGGACGATGTCGGATATCAGAAACAGTTCTACAAAAATCACCGATATCATCTCGCTCATTGAAGGTATTGCTTTCCAGACCAATATCCTTGCACTCAATGCAGCGGTTGAAGCTGCGCGGGCCGGGGAGCAGGGGCGCGGATTTGCGGTGGTTGCCGGTGAAGTGCGCAGTCTGGCGCAGCGTTCATCGTCTTCAGCCCGCGAAATTAAAGAGCTTATTGAATCGTCAATGAGTTTTGTGGAGAAAGGGGCTGGTCAGGCAGAGGAAGTCTCGAAGAACATGGACGGTATGAAGGACGCAATTGGTCAGGTCGCTGACCTCGTAAATGAAATTGCGGCCGCAGCTCAAGAACAAATGCAGGGTATCGGTCAGGTCCACCAGGCGGTTAGCCAGATGGATGAAGTGACCCAGCAGAATGCGGCACTTGTACAGGAAGCCTCCGCCGCCTCGCACTCATTGATGGAGCAGGCCACTGTGCTCAACCAGTTGGTAGCAACCTTTGTTATTGAAGCACCTTCAACGATGAAATTGCACACAGCAATGAGACCTGAGGGAGTAACAAAAAGATTATCACCACCAGAGCTGTTAACTAAGAGAAAGACCGCAGACCATAATGAAGGCTGGAAAAGCTTCTGAACAATTTAAAATAAGGGGGAGTTTCTGATATTTGCATGAGTGCCTTGTGCCTTAAGCAGCAAGAATAAATCAAGGTGATAAAAGTTTTGGCCGGATTACTGATCCCTGTCAACCAGAGTTTAGATGATTTTGGATGAGTGTTAGATCACAGCCGAACAATATTTAGTATAGCCTCATTATAAGTTTGAAAAAAATAACCAGTTAGCAAGGTAACTTTCATTGTCAGGTTTACTGTAGCAGCTACGTAAGTTACAGATTTCTCTTTTAGAGAAGGGGGCAGGATGGTTGGTGAATATTGTTTAATGACTGATCAATTTGGTGAAGATGCTAGCCTTGGACACATATTCTACTGCCTTAAGGTACGTTACAGGCACCAACAATAAACCAGACCTCATATTAAAACGTTTCTAAGGTTGGCAAATTCCACATCAAAAAACCCGCCTAGAGGCGGGTTTTCTTTGAACTCTCAAGCGGGAGTCAGCCCGCTCTTAACTTAAGTGTAGCCGTCCCTGAGGTAATAAATGCTTCTGACGCAAAAAAAAGCTCACTGGTCGGTCTGCATTTGCAAAATAGATCGGGACATATTAGCGCCATAGATCTTAGCGCTAACCTTATGGTAGTGACCTGCTCCCCGTTGGTTAACTGCCGTCGAAGGCCATGACGGGATTGCGGCTAATAAATGCAGCGTCTTTTAATCAAACTTGTATTTACTAATACATGATGGACATCTATGCAGAATGTTCAACGCAGTTGGATTCCTATAAATTTTTATCTTGTGCCTTTGAATAGCAATAAGCAGTCAGCATTTTTCCTTAAATCTGATCAACAAGGAGCAATATTGCAGGATGTACGCAACGTCTGCTCTTGGCACAGAGCTGCCTGCCAGATTAGCTTTGGCTCTGTGCCGTAATTGTGTCAGATCGAGTCTGAGCTGATACTAATAATATGTATCGAGCGCAGTCATATGGGTGAGCCATGCATGCATAATGCGCATGGTTTTGCATGATCCAGAAAGGATCAAAAAACACCTGTTCGCCCCTCAGTGCGTGCTTTGCGGCGATCTGGGTCATGCATTAAAAACGGTGAGCTAAGTCAGAAGCGGGCAGGCGGGTAACATTGCGCGCAGGGGCTCAGCGCTAAAAAAGCTGGTGTCATAAGCTGGATGTTGACTTGTTTTCCCCCTCTTTACTGGCTTTGGTAAATTTTATCCTATACGTATTTTCAGCTGCAAGATTGCAAGTGGTTTAAAATGCCATTAAAAACGTGACATGCAGTACAAAAATAGGTAGCACTTCACAAGTTTTGAGTTTTTTTATCAAGCTTCGTAGGTATTGTGTCGATAAGATTACATCGTTCAGAGGAAAAATTCCTTACTGAAAAATCTTATTACAAAGGATTATTATCCTAAGAGTTAATATGACAAAAATAATATGGAATCATATAATAAAATCATTAATTACAGGTGTAATAACCTTTCCATTAATATATTTAATAGCGTTAAAACTGAATGGCAGAGAGTATCTCCCCTCATTTCTATCAGATTATGTAAAATATAACATCAATGTAATACTTGCCTCTATAATTATTACAGTGACGCTAATTTTCATTATTTCTCTTATGCAAATAAACAAAATGTCTAAAGAACTAATGCGCTATATCGAGGCGGAAAAGAGTATGCTCTGGATTTCAAATCACGACCCCATTACGGCACTTCCAAACCAGAAGGTTTTGGACTTATTAATTTCTCGTACCAAATATTTAAATAGTGCAAATAATTATGCGGTTTTTACTATCGAGATCAACAGACTTAGAGATGTCAATGACCTGCTCGGTTATGACTATAGTAATGAAATATTGAAGCTGGTCGCGCAGAGATTAACATACCTATTTCCAGATAATGTGTACAATCTTCAGGGTAATGATTTTTTGATTTTGAAAATGAACAAAGATAAAAGTGATCTTCTTTCTATCGCCAAGAGAATTCTTAAAAACATTAATTCACCTTTCGGTATCGATGGATTTGTATTAAATATTGCAGCCAATATTGGTGTTGCACGTTATCCAGAAAACTCCATCTCTCTTAGATCAGTCATTAAGCAATCAGAAAGGGCCTTACACGTAGCTAAAAAAAAGGGCAGAGACCAAGTTAAAGCATTTTCACCAGTAATGCAGGACGACCTTTTGGCAACGGCCCGATTTAAATGGGATTTCAAGGTTGCATTAAAGAATAAAATCTTAACAACTTATTATCAGCCGCTTGTCGATTTAAAATTTAATACAATCACTGGTTTTGAGGCTCTCGCACGCTGGGAGCACACGCCTGGGAAGTTTATTCCCCCAGAACAGTTCATCGCACTGGCTGAAGAAACGGGGACAATCACTGAACTTACAGAGCAACTTCTAAGACAAGCCTGTATGGATGCCCTCGATTGGCCATCACATATAATGCTATCATTCAATATCTCATCTGTGCAACTATCTGATAAATCGCTTTCCTTCAAAATCATAAACATACTAAAAGATCTAAATTTTCCGGCCAATAGGCTTGAAATTGAAGTGACAGAAAGTGCACTGGTTCAGGAAGCAAATGCTGCACGATTCACGCTCAAGAAACTTAGTGACGAGGGTATAAAAATCGCTATTGACGATTTTGGTACAGAATATTCTAGTCTGTCCCAGCTCTGTAACTTTTCATTCGACAGACTAAAAATAGATAAAAGCTTTATCGACACTTTCCTCCATAACGATAAGCAAGATAAAATAGTACGGGCAATCATTTCACTTGCTGGAGCACTGGACGTTAAAATAACGGCAGAAGGAATAGAGCATATAAATCAATTGAACCACTTGAGAATTCTGGGATGTCACACTGGGCAAGGCTATCTGCTTGGAAAGCCCATGCCACAGCGAGACATTCAAAAAATTTCGTCCTTATATTCAGAGGGGGCTTTTACATTAAAAATCGAAAAGTAGAATAGGTTAAACAACTATGATTTAAGAAGTGAGAAAATAACCTGCATCCAAGATTTTGGTTGCCTGTGGAATTACTTCAACATACCGCTGGTGATCTTAAATTCACGTCCCTAGTTAAATACATGCGGGTGTAAATGCTTATTTATGCTCATGTTGAAATTAATCCGTCTTGGAAAATTAATTTTCAGCTAATAATGTGAAAAGATAAATGACAGTTCGAGCACCTATCATAGGGCTATGCGATCTTATCAGCCGTCAGCTCGTAAGTGGTAAATTTGATCACCTCATTGCCAAACCACGCATTCAACTCCTTAAACCGTTCCTGCAACGGCGTCAGCTCATTGCGCACAAACACCTGTGACGCCTTAACCGAATCACCAAATCCACCGCTGTTCTCCGGGATAATGCCCATCATCTGCGGCGGCACGCGGTGCGCGCACAGCAAATCGTTCTGGCTGGCTTTCTTGATGTTAAAGAAATCGTCTTTCGTCGCAACTTCGCTCAGCGGCAAAATCTTAATCCCGTCTGGCTTGCCGTTCGGCGCATACATGAAAAGATTGCGGAAGTTGCCCAGCCCTTTCGTATCGCGCATCGCTTTACGCATCTGATCGATGTCCGAACTGCTTTGTGCCGCGTCGGTCATGTATAGAATATATCCAGCGTGTGCGCCGTTCTGGTAATACTTACGGCGAAACAGAGTCGCAGCCTCATTCAGCCAGGCAGAGTTCAGGGCGCTGAGATATTCCGGCAGGCCGTACAGCTCCTGATTAATGTCCGGCTCAATCAAATGAAACACGCTTCCCGGTTCGAACTGATGCGCTTCTTTCCAATACTGCACAAACCAGTATGTATCCGGCTCAACGCCACGCCGTGCATATTTGGCAGGCACGGTTTTCATCACCACGGCGTCGCCGAGCTGGTTGCGGATCACCTCTAAAAACGCATTCCCAAACACCAGGTAATCCAGGGCAAACCGGCTGAACTCCTGCTGTGATAACAACGAGTGCGGGATAAACGTTGAAGCCAGAATATTACGTTTCACATACAGCGAGGAGCTGTGATGAACCGCAGCGCGCAGCGTGCGAGCCAACCCGTCAAAGCTGACCGGCGGCTCATACCACTGGCCGTTACCCGTACATTCGATGTAGTCCAGAATTTCGCGGCGGTCTAACACCGGCGTCGGGTCGCCAAAGCTGAACGCTTCCGCACCGCCGTTATGCTGGGCGTTTGTTGCGGTGACTGTGTTTTGTGTCGGCTTGCGGAATTTGCGCTTACTCATATTAATAAAACTCCAGGATGTTAGGGCTTTGGCCGCCGTTCGCTGCGGTCAGGGGTTCGTTAAGCAGTGCGTGCATGATTGCCCAGGCCACATCCGCGTGGCTGGCCTCCTCGCTGCGGCTGGCCTCGTAGGTGGAACGGCTGCCGCTGGCGGTCATGGTTTTGCGAATAGCCATGAACGACGAGGTGATGTCTTTATGATTGGTGTCGTATTCAAGTCGGCCTGACGTGATGGTGTCTTTGGCTTTCAACACCATTTTCGTTTTGGTTTCGGGGCTGTAGCGGATTTCCATCGCGGCGGGGAAGAACTGCCGTACCAATTGGAAAACACCCTGACCGATGCCGGTGGCGTCCACGCCGATGTATTCCACGCAGTACCGCTTCGTTAACTCCTCAATGCTTTTCGCCTGGGCGGCAAAGTCCATGCCCTTCCACTGGTGGCGTTCCAATACGCGGAATTTGCCCCCGTCCACCAGCGGCGGAGCCACGACGGCGCAGCCCGCGCTGTCGCCGGTGTGTGACGGGTCGTAACCAATCCAGACGGCGCGATAGCCAAACGGACGCAGGGCAAACGGGTTGAAATCCTTCCATTCTTCCACGCTTTCCACCATGCAGCGCTGTAGCTCCGCGAACGGGAACACGGACGCCTGGTCGTCAACAAACTCGCACATGAACAGGTTGCGAAAATCCTCGGCGCTGTTTTCCTGTTTCAGCGTGTCGATGTTGAACAGGTTGCAGCCACCGGCTAACGCGTCCTCAATGGTGACGATTTGCCGCCACTGGCCATCTTCACAAAGCCGACCTTTTGCCAGGACGTGATGGCCGATATCCAGCTCAATTCTGTCGCGAGGATTTTCCCGCCCCTTATTGAACAGCTCACCCGACCAGAACGGATACGCGCCGTGCGTCAGCGCTGACGGCGTGGAGAAATAGGTGGTGCGCAGATGTTCCTGCGACGCCATGCCGCTGGCGACCTTGCGCAGCTTCTGGAAGTTCGGGATCCAAAAGATTTCATCCACGTACAGGTCGCCGTTGTGGCTTTGGGCTGTGTTGGAGTTGGTGCCTAAGAAAATAAGCTTTGCGCCGTTGTTGCCGAGCACTATCGGATCGCCGGTAAGTTCGACATCCACCAGCCGCGCAAACTGAATGATGTACTCACGGAAGACGTAAGCCTGGGTTTTACTGGCCGAGAGGAATATCTGGTTGTGGCCAGTGGCGAGTGCGCGCAGCAGCGCTTCGCGCGCAAAGAAGAACGTTGCGCCAATCTGACGAGATTTCAGGATGTCGCGGATCCGATGTTTAAGCCCTGCGTCGTACCAAATACGCTGATAAGGAAAACACTTTTCTAAGAAAATCCCTTCCAGCTTCTCCAGGGCTTCGTCGCTGAAATAGTTTTTGGTTGGCTTCTTACGGTCGCCTTTGTTGCGGTTAGCAACGTTCGGATTTAAATCGGCCTCGTTCCCGCTCTGGCTGTAGCGGTTCACCCGTGCCAGGCGCTCTATCATCCGGCCTAACGCATCAATCTCTTTGTAATCCGCATTCCCTTTCACGTCTTTCGTGACGAGCTGAATTAAGCGCGCTTCCAGGCTGGATTCAACGCGAGCAATCGGCGCGGCGTTCTCCCACGCGTCGCGGGTTTTCCAGCTCTGCACCGTCGGTATTTTTTGGGTCAGCAGTTCCGCAATCTGACGCACAGAAAAACCCTGCCAGTAAAGCAGTGCCGCCTGTCGCCGTGGGTCGCTGATGATGGTTGAGTTTGTCGTTTTCATGACTGCAACGTTACCGGCTGGCCTGCGGCTTTTCGCGCTGCCCACGTTGTGCCATCGAGCATCAACCCGCATCGGCTGGCGGTGTCGGGCGTGTGTCTGGAAACTTGGGGTTCTCAGAAGCACACACCGACTGGAGTCCGACAAATGGCAAAAGCAACAAAGCGCTTTCGTATCTGTACCGAAGGGGCAACCACCGACGGGCGCGAAATTACCCGCGCCTGGATTGAACAGATGGCCGCGACCTATGACCCGAAGGTTTACGGCGCGCGCATCAACATGGAGCACATCAAGGGATACACGCCTGACAGTCCTTTCCGCATGTACGGCGATGTGACCGGCGTCTATGCCGAAGAAATTGCCGACGGTGCGCTCAAAGGCAAGCTGGCACTGTATGCCGACATCGATCCGACGCCTGATTTAGTGTCGCTGGTGAAATCCCGCCAGAAGGTTTACACCTCCATCGAAGTGAACCCCTCGTTTTCCGATACCGGCAAAGCCTATCTGATTGGCCTGGCCGTGACCGACAGCCCCGCAAGCCTCGGCACCGAGTACCTGCAATTCAGCGCGAAGGCGCAGCAGAACCCGCTGGCGAGCCGCAAACAGGATGCTGGAAACCTGTTCACCGTCGCCGAAGAAACGGCGTTCGAGTTTGAAGAAGATAAACCGGCTGCCCCGTCGCTGTTCTCCCGCGTGAAGCAGCTGCTGTCCAGTAAGTCCGCCTCCGATGATGCCCGTTTCAAAGACGTCCACGACGCCGTGGAAGTGGTGGTTGAGCACGTCGAAACCGGCCTGCAAGCCAGTGCTGAAAAGCTGTCCGCGCTGCAATCCTCACTGACGGAACGCCTCAACGCGCTGGAACAAACAGCGAAAGATGACCGCGAACAGTTCAGCACGCTGAAAGGCAAGCTGGAAAAATCCGCGCCGCAGAACTACACGCAGCGCCCCGTTTCAAGCGGCGGCGGCAAGGGGAATGCGGCGGATATCACCGACTGCTAAGCACGAAAAACCGATTAACCCGTTAACTATTTTGGATAAAACGCATGAAACAAACGACCCGCTTTCAATTTAACGCCTTCCTGTCCCGCATCGCTGAGCTGAACTCAGTGGACACCGGCGACCTGAATAAAAAATTCAGCGTTGAGCCGTCGGTGACGCAGACGCTGATGACCCGCGTGCAGGAATCCTCCGCGTTCCTCCAGATGATTAACATCATCCCCGTGGACGAAATGAAGGGTGAAAAGGTGGGCGTAGGCGTCTCCGGCTCCATTGCCAGCACGGCGGACACCACCGGCGACGGTGAGCGTAAAACTGCTGACTTCAACACCCTGACCGCCGAGGGCTACGAGTGCCGTCAGACCAACTACGATTTCCATTTCCGCTATGCCACGCTCGATCTCTGGGCTCGCTATCAGGACTTCCAGGCGCGCCTGCGCGACGCCATCGTTAAACGTCAGGCGTTGGATCGCATCACCATCGGCTTCAACGGCGTTGAGCGTGCGGCCACCTCTAACCGCACGAAATACCCGCTGTTGCAGGACGTGAACGTGGGCTGGCTGCAAAAGTACCGCCTCAATGCCCCTGAGCGAGTGATGAGCAAGATTGTCGGCGAAGGCGATGCGGTGATCTCCGCCACCGTCCGCGTCGGCTCCGGTGGTGACTATGAAAATCTCGATGCGCTGGTCATGGACGCCACCAACAACATGGTTGATCCGATTTATCAGGACGACACCGGCCTGGTGGTTATCTGCGGGCGTCAGCTGCTGGCGGATAAATACTTCCCGCTGGTGAACAAGGCGCAGGAGAACTCCGAAAGCCTGGCGGCGGACATGATTATCAGCCAGAAGCGCATCGGTAACTTACCGGCGGTGCGCGTGCCGGGGTTCCCCGCTAACGCATTCCTGATCACCCGTCTGGATAACCTGTCCATCTACTGGCAGGACGGCACGCACCGCCGTCACATCGAAGAGGTGCCGAAGCGTGACCGCATCGAAAACTACGAATCCATCAATGAGGATTTCGTGGTGGAAGACTATCGCGGCGGCTGCCTGGTCGAAAACATCCAGCTCGGCACCTTCAACGCTGCCGCACCTGAATCAGCGGAATAAAGGGGGACATCATGATCAGCCCTTGCCGTCGTCACATGCTGCGGCAGTCAGCTATCAACGCAGCGCAACATGCCTCCGGCATGTTGCGTCACGCCACCGGCTACGAACTGCAAATGCAGCGACTCAATGCGGATAAGCAGGAACTGAGCAAGCATCAGTCCTTCCAGGCCAAAGCGGAAGTAAAGCGTCGCCTGCTGCCGGAATACGCCCCGTGGGTGTCGGGCGTGCTGTCCGAAGGGAACGGCGCGCAGGACGCCATCCTGATGACCGTCATGATCTGGCGTATTGATGCCGGTGACATTGCCGGGGCGCTGAACATTGCCCGCTATGCCTTCAAGCACCGGCTCGCCATGCCGTTCGGCAACCGCACCGCAGGCTGTGCCTTCACCGAGGAAGTGATCGACCAGGCCACGCGCGCCCGCGATGCCGGTGAACCGGTCAGCATCGAGCTGATGCTGGAGGTGCTGGAGCTGACCGACGCCGAGGATATGCCCGATAAAGTCCGTGCCCAGCTGCACAAGATTATCGGCTATCTCTACCGCGACGGCGGCAAGGACGCGTTAGCCCTGGAACGCCTGAAAAACGCCTTAATTCTTGATAACAAATCAGGCGTTAAGAAAGACATTGAGCGCCTGGAATCCGCCATCAGAAAGGCATCCGGCAGCTAAAAGAATGCGCCCCGCGCAGGGCGGCACGCCAGCCGCGACAGGTCTTTGACCTTGTTCAACGCTGGCGTCCACCGCCCCCCATTCAGAGGTCAACATGTCGTCTCTTGTTATACCTGCACCAAAGCCGGACGCCGCGACGGAACCCGCGATTAAGAACACCCATTTCTGGCCTGATGTTGATCCGCTTGAGCTGCGCGACACGCTGCGCCTGGAGGGCACAGTCACCCCGAAACGCCTGCGCGCCGCCGCGAAGTTTGCCATGACCGAGGTAAACGCCGAGCTGTACAACTTTCGGGATGCGCAGATTGCTCAGGGCTTTAAGACGTTGGAAGACGTGCCCGCCGATCGGATTGACGATGAAAGCGTGAAGGTCTGCGCCTATCAGTGCGCCGTGGCGTCCATTGCCGCCGCGTATCTGGCGGAGCGTTACCCGAACAGCGACACCACCGGCGCGGGCAGCCAAAAGGCCGCGATCGTCGAAAGCACCGTTGATGATTTGTGGCGTGACGGTCGCAACGCGATCAGTGACGTCGCCGGTGTGTCTCACTGCATCATCGGGCTGCTCTGATGAAAGTCTATGCCGAGCAGGGCGACACCGTGGACTCGCTCTGCTGGCGATACTACGGGCGCACCGAGTCGGTGGTCGAGCAGGTTTACGCGGCTAACGTGGGGTTAGCCGCCGCCGGGGCAATATTGCCCCATGGCTACGCGGTGGAGCTGCCGGACATTACCCAGGCCGCAGTCAGCGAAACTGTATCACTTTGGGACTGATGACCATGGAGCGCATCACCTCGTTTATCTGTTACTGCATCGCCGTGTTTCTGGCCTGGCTGGGGGGCATGTCATATCAGGATATCGCCTTTTTGGTGGGTGCCGCCGTCGGCGTCGCGACCTTCCTGGTGAACTGGTACTACCGGCGCAAAACCTATCGCCTCCTGAAAGCAATGGGCATCAGTGGAGAAATCAATGCAGCCATCAATCGTTAGACGCTGCGCGGTCGCCGCTGTCCTGGCGATTGCCGCAATGCTGCCACAAACGCCGACGTTGAAAACGTCCGCCGCCGGTCTGGCACTTATCGCTGACTTTGAAGGCTGCCGCCTGTCGGCGTACCAGTGCAGCGCGGGCGTCTGGACAAACGGCATCGGGCACACGGCGGGCGTGAAGCCGCAAACGCACATCAGCGAACGGCAGGCCGCCGTGAATCTGGTGGAAGACGTGATGCGGGTGGAGCAAGGCATTGCGCGCTGTATGCCGATCGACATGCCGCAGCCGGTGTACGACGCCGTGGCGTCCTTTGCGTTCAACGTCGGCGTGACGGCGGCGTGTAAATCCACCCTGGCGTTTTTCATCAACAAGGGCGAATGGCGAAAAGCCTGCGAACAGCTGCCGCGCTGGGTGTTTGTGAACGGTGTCCGCGTCCCCGGCCTGGAACGCCGCCGCGCGAATGAGCTGGCCTACTGCCTGCGGGGTGTCTGATGCGCATTTTAATTTTGTTAATGCTGGCCGCGTGCGCGCTGGCGGGGCTGCAAACCTGGCGTATCGGCGGCCTGACTGATGACGTAGAGCAGGCGCAGCGGATCATCGGCACGCTGTCCGCCGGTATTGAAAGCCGCGACAACACCATTCACCGCCTGAATGATGATGCACTGAGCCGCGAACGCCAGGAACAAACCCTGCGCGCGCAGCTCTCACAGGCAGGTCAGCGGGCACGCGTCCGTGAATACACAATTCAAAGGTTACTCAATGAAAATCAGGAAATGCGTGATTGGTATAGCGCTCACCTGCCTGATGGCATTGGCCGGATGCACGCCCGTCCCGCCTTCGCCAGCGCCGCAGATTATTTACGTTGGCTGTCCGGCGGTAACGAGCTGCCCGATACCGGCCAGCTCACCCGCCACTAACGGCGATTTAAGCAGTGATGTCAGAAACCTGGAGGCCGCGCTAACCGCCTGCGGCCTCCAGGTGGAAGCGGTCAAACAATGCCAGGAGGAACACCGTGTTAAAACCCGCACAGCTACGAAAAGCCCTCACTGACGCCGTGCCGGTGCTGCAAACCAGCCCCGACCAGCTAAGGATGTTTGTGGATAACGGGCGCATCGTTTCCACGTTAGCCAGTTCGCTGTCGTTCGAATATCAGTACCAGGTCGAGCTGCTGATCACCGACTTTACACAGGACAGCGATCTGGTCATGGTGCCCATTCTGGCCTGGCTGCGTGAGCATCAGCCGGACATCATGGCGACGCCGGAAAAGCAGCAGAGCGGCTTTAAGTTTAAGGCCGACATGCTCAACGATGGCAGCTGCGATATTGCCGTTTATTTGCAACTGACCGAGCGCGTGATCGTTAAACAAATTGACGCCGGTCTGCACGTGGAACATTTTCCTGAGCCGCCGCTGCCGGAGCCGGTGGAAAGGCCGCGTGAGCTGTACCTGCACGGCGAGTTAGTGAGCCAGTGGAATGAGTGAACTGACCGCGTTTGATACGCGTCTCGCCGGGCTGATTGAGGCACTGTCTCCGCAGAGCCGTAAGGCGATGGCCGCCACCATAGCAAAGCGTCTGCGCAAACATCAGCAACAGCGCATTAAGCGGCAGGTCACGCCGGAGGGGCAGCCGTTCGCCCCGCGTCAGTCACCGCCTTTACGGGATAAGAAAGGCCGCATTAAACGGGAGATGTTCGCCAAACTGCGCACGGCCAAATACATGAAGGCCAAAGGCACGGACAGGGACGCTGTGGTGGAATTCACCGGGCAGGTTCAGCGCATGGCGAAGGTGCATCAGTACGGGCTGCGGGATCGCCCGTCGGTCAGGGCGGAGGAAGTGCGGTATCCGGTGCGTCCGCTGCTGGGAATGGACGCCGAAGACATGAAAATTGTGGAAGACGAACTGATAAACCTGCTGAGCCAGTAAACCCCCTGCGTTGTGCCACCCGCTATCAACCCGCCTCAAATTGTATGCCGCCTGACAGGGCGGCATTCTTTTATCCATGAATACATCCATCCCAAACAACGACATTCCGCGCCTGCTGCGCAATCTGATCCGCATTGGCACCGTTGCCGAGGTGGATTTAGATGCGGGCACCTGCCGCGTGAACACCGGCGGCAACGTCACCGACTGGCTGCACTGGCTGACCGCCCGCGCGGGGCGTTCCCGTTCCTGGTGGGCACCGTCCGCCGGTGAGCAGGTTCTGCTGTTCTGCCTGGGCGGCGAACTCGACACCGCCTTTGTGATGCCCGGCGTTTTCTCTGATGAATTCCCCGCCCCGTCTGCCTCGGCGGATGCCGTACACGTCACTTTCCCAGACGGCGCGGTGATCGAGTACGAACCCAAAACCGGCTCGCTGCTGGCTACCGGCATTAAGTCCGCCACGGTAAACGCCTCGGAAAAAGTCGCGGTGACGGCACCGGATATAACCTGCACGGCGAAAACGCGCATCACGCTCGACTCGCCGGAAGTGGTCTGCACGAAAAAGCTCACCACCGGCACTATCGAAATCAAACAGGGCGGCACCATGACCGGCAACCTCACACACAGCGGCGGCAGCATCACGTCAAACGGCGTGGTTGTGCATACCCATCAACACGGCGGTGTCCAGACGGGCGGCGGCAAAACGCAGGCTCCATCATGAGTAACGCAAAATATATCGGCATGGCTCGCGAGTCAGGGCGCGGCGTCGAAGACCTGGCGCACATTCAGCAGTCGGTCAGCGACATTTTGCGCACGCCCGTCGGCTCCCGCGTCATGCGCCGCGACTATGGTTCGCTGCTTTCTGAGCTGACTGACCGCCCCCAGAATGCGGCGCTGCGGCTGCAAATTATGGCGGCGTGCTATAGCGCGATCCTCAAATGGGAACCGCGCGTCAACCTGACCGGCATCAACTTTGAAACAACCTACGACGGGAAAGCCGTGGTTGAACTCACCGGCACCCGCAAAGACACCTCTGCCGCCATTTCCTTAACCCTTCCAGTGAGCTGATTTATGGCAACGATTGATCTCAGCCAGTTACCCGCCCCCGACGTGGTGGAGGTGCTGGATTATGAAATTCTGCTGGCGGAGCGCAAAGCCACGCTGGTATCGCTTTACCCCGAAGACCAGCAGGCCGCCATCGCCCGCACGCTGACGTTGGAGTCCGAGCCGATTGTGAAGCTGTTGGAGGAGAACGCCTACCGAGAAGTAATCCTGCGTCAGCGGGTTAACGAGGCGGCGCAGGCCGTCATGCTGGCCTACGCCACCGGCGCAGACCTGGACAACATCGCGGCGACGTTCAGCGTGGAACGTCTGACTATCACGCCTGCGGATACGGTCAGCGTGCCCGCCGTCGCGGCGGTGATGGAAAGCGACGCGGATCTACGTATCCGTGCGCAGCAGGCGTTTGAAGGGCTGAGTGTGGCCGGTCCGGTCGGCGCGTATGAGTATCACGGGCGCTCAGCCGACGGGCGCGTGGCGGATATTTCGGTGATCAGTCCGTCGCCCGCCTGCGTGACGATTTCCGTTCTGGCACAGACCGGCAACGGCACCGCACCCGCTGACTTGCTGGCGAAAGTGCAGGCCGCGCTCAACGATGAAAACGTGCGCCCCGTGGCCGACCGCGTGACCGTCCAGTCAGCAACCGTCGTGAATTACACCATTGACGCCGTGCTGTATCTGTTCCCTGGTCCCGAAGGCGAACCCATCCGCGAAGCCGCCGAAGCGAAGCTTATCGCCTACACCACCGCGCAGCACCGGCTAGGCCGCGACATTCGGCTGTCGGCCATTTACGCCGCGCTGCACGTGGAGGGTGTCCAGCGGGTGGAGCTGAAAAGCCCGAAGGCCGACATCGAGCTGGACAAAACTCAGGCGTCATTCTGCACCGCCTACACGCTGAAAGTGGGCGGCTACGATGAGTGATCGCCTGCTGCCCGTCGGTTCATCCCAGCTTGAGGTAGCCGCCGCCGACGCCTGCGCCGCGCTTGAAAACGTGCCGGTGCCGCTGCGGCAGCTCTGGGATCCGCTGGCCTGTCCGGTGAAGTTCTTGCCCTATCTGGCCTGGGCGCTGTCGGTTGACCGTTGGGATGAAAACTGGCCTGTCGCCACCAAGCGCCGCGTCATTCAGTCGGCCTGGTTCATTCACTGCCATAAGGGAACCATCGGCGCTATTCGGCGCGTGGTGGAGCCGCTCGGCTACCTGATTAACGTGACTGAATGGTGGGAAACCAACGACGAACCAGGAACGTTTCGCCTGGATATCGGCGTGCTGGAAACCGGCATCACCGAAGAAATGTATTTAGAGATGGAGCGGCTGATAGCCGACGCCAAACCCGCAAGCCGCCACCTGATCGGGCTGACCATCACCCAGGATATTAAAGGCGACGTATACATTGGCGCAGCGCAGTACGTCGGCGAGCTGCTGACCGTTTACCCCGCATAAGAGGACGATATGAGCACATTTAAATCCGTTGTCACCACGCTCGGCCAGGCGCGCATCGCGGCGGCCATTGCGGCGGGGACTGACATTAACATTACGCAGCTGGCCGTCGGCGACGGCAACGGCAAGCCAACAACGCCGGTCGCCTCACAGACCAAACTGGTGAAAGAGGTCTACCGCACGCCGCTCAACTCATTGAAGCTTGACCCGTCGCACGGAAACTGGGTGATTGCCGAAGCGGTGCTGTCTGCCAGCGTCGGCGGCTTCTGGATGCGCGAAATGGGGTTGTTCAGCAGCGACGGCGCGTTGATTGCCGTCTGCAACATGGCGGACACCTATAAACCGACGGTGGCGGAAGGTTCAGGCCGCACGCAGACGTTGCGGATGGTGATTGCGGTCAGCAACACCGAAGCGATCAGCCTGCTGATCGACGACTCGGTGATTATGGCGACGGAACAGTATGTGAATGACCTGCTGGCCGCGCATGAGAAATCCCGTAGCCACCCCGACGGCACGCTGACGGCGAAGGGTTTTGTCCAGCTCAGCAGCTCGGTCAGCAGTACCAGTGAGGTTCTGGCCGCCACGCCAAAAGCGGTGAAGGCTGTGAATGACAACGCCAACAGCCGCGTCCCTTCCACACGTAAAATTAACGGTAAGGCGTTAAGCGCTGACCAAACTCTGACGGCGGCGGACGTGGGGGCGATGCCGCTGACGTTCACCAATCTCGGCAACACCAATATCAATACGTTTGGGCGTGATAAATGCGGCATTTATTCGCAAACGTCCCCTACGCAGGCAACGGTAGCCAACGGCTACCCTGCAACGCTGGCCGGTATTTTGGAAGTGTTTCCGGGTGCCTACACTAACGGCGTGATCCAGCGTTACACCGAACACCTTTCTGGTAAATGTTGGCAGCGCGCATCAAGCAACGTATGGAACGGGACAGATGGTCCATGGAGTGACTGGGTGCAATCCAGCACCGTCGGTTCTGTTGCCGCAAACTCTGCCCTGGGCTCAACTGACCTGAACACAATGGGGTATGGCCTGACGGCTGTTCAGGCGGCGATTTATCACCAGTCCGCCAACGCATCCGCGACGGTAGAAAGGAATTACCCCGAGGCCAAAGCAGGCACGCTGTTTGTCACCGGCAGCGCCTACGGCTGTCAGCAGATGTATATCACTTTCGATACGTGCAACGTCTGGATCCGCGGACTTTCTTCCAACTGGAACGGGAAGGATGGACCATGGCGTCCATGGGTTGCCCTGTATGGCACCAACAATAAACCCACTGCGGCCGACGTGGGCGCGTGGTCTGCCGTGCAAAGCGCCGCCAGCGAAAAAGCGCTGTCTGATGAAATCGCGACGGCGTTTAAAATTCGCGAAAACTTAACGGTGACGGATTCCCCGAACACGCTTCGCGGCAGTGCCATGTTTGGGCATTACGGCGTGCCAGGCGTTGCGGCGGCAACCACGGCAAAAGGCTATCCGATGAATGGTTTTGTCGGAGTTATTTTCGTTACCTGGGGTCCGAATGCCACACAGCAAATTGCCTTTAATAGTAACGGGCGACAATTCACCCGTTACGCGACCGGCGCGTGGAACGGTGTTGATGGTCCATGGTCCGGCTGGAATGAAATTTATTGCCAGGCAAACAAACCGACTCCGTCAGATGTTGGGGCGGTTCCTACGGCTGGCGGCGATGTTGGTTATTTGAATAATGCCGCTCACTACGGCATTAAGAAGGGGACATGGGAAGGTGCGGGTGGGTTTGCCGCTCAATATACCAGCCCGGTGGCACCCTTCGTTATCCCGTTAGGTTATCAAGCCCCCGCAGGTGTCAGTAATTACCTACCTATCATTAAAGGACTCGTGCAGACCGCAACTCATGGCTATGGCACGGCGGTAAGTTTTGGTGCTGTAACCTCTGGTACAGCCAAATTTGCGCAGGCTGTCATTCATGTTATCGGTGATAGCGGCATTTCAAGGCAATGGTTTTTTGACCCTACTGATGGAACATTCTCAGCCCCCGCAGGGAATGTTGTAGCGGGGCAAGGCTTGTACGAATCAGGTGGGGCAGTTCGGGCTTACAGCTCAAATTACAAACCAACGCCTGACGCAATAAACGCCATTGCGCGTGACGTGTGCAGCGTCGCGGGTTTTGTCTCGGGCAATGCAAATGATCCGTATATGCGTCACTCAACCAGCAATGCCGTTATTGTCCTGCCCACGAGGGAGCAGTTACAAAACGAAATTGCAGGAACTCGCAATTGGGCGAATAAAGATTTACGCAATGACATCTATGCCTACGGTGATAACCGCTATGTCTATGACGTGCAGCGCGGCAGTCAGGCGCTGGAGAATGCGGGCTGGACTGCTCAGCAGAACTGGGAAGCGCCGACGGGTTGTTTCATGACGGGGTTAAATATCCGATCGGATATGGGCGACTGCCGAATGATGGGGAAATACTACCGCGCATTAATGATTAGAACGGCCAGTGGAAGCTGGCGTCAGGTGGGTAACTAAGATGATCACATTTAAAAATATCAAAATTTCTAAGCAGGTGTTAGAGGAAGGTATTCCCCTTCCCGTGATGTATTTCGAAGATGAAACAGGTCAGGATTGGTACACGCTTCGCGACAAAAAATGGCAGGGTGAAAGCTGTTTCATTGCCGTCGGTGCAGACGGATTTATTTCTACCTGGGCGGATAACCCGAACTTTCTCACTTTATCGGAAGGCGTGAGCATTTACGAAATCAGCCCGGAAGCGTTGCCCGAAGATGTTAGCGATCACCCTTACCGCTATGAGAACGGCGAGTTCGTGAAATTTGTGCAGCCTGCGATTGAGGTTGCAGCACTGCAAAAAAGCACGTTGCTCAGTCAGGCCGCCGCCGCCATTGCTCCGCTACAGGATGCGGTTGATGTTGATGACGCCACCGACGAAGAACTGGCAAGCCTGAAAGCCTGGAAGAAATTCCGCGTTGCCCTGAATCGCCTGGACTTAGCCGCTGCGCCGGATATCGACTGGCCTGCTGTACCTGAATAAATTGATCGCTGAAAACGATCAATTACGGATAATTGATCAGTAGTAACTATTTGAACATGTCCCGCATATGTCCAAGGATATCCCCAGACTTTTTAGGAGGATGAAATGGAATTAAACCAGGAAGAGGCCGAGATGGTGGCGGGATTTATCGCGGCGAACTGGGCGGCATTTTCAGAAGCCGCTGAGGGCGTGATGTCCGTTTGCGCTTTGCACCGGCTGGCTGAAAAGTTGGGTCTGGATAGCGCCTAACGTCCGATCTGCCAAACAGAAAACAAACTGCCCCGAAAGGGGCTTTTTTGTATCTGACCTTCACCACGTTGTGCCATTTCCCACACACCCCGCCCGCCGTGCCTGCGCGTACACAACACGCGATGATTGACCTCACCCCAATCACAGGAAAAAACACCATGGCTGATTATCATCACGGCGTGCGCGTTGTTGAAATCAATGACGGCACCCGCGTTATCTCCACCGTTTCCACCGCCATTATCGGGATGGTCTGCACCGCAGAAGACGCCGACGCCGACGCGTTCCCGCTCGATACGCCGGTGCTCATCACCAACGTACTGACCGCCGCAGGCAAGGCCGGTAAAAACGGCACACTCCGCGCCTCATTGATGGCTATCGCCAACCAGGCGAAACCCGTTGTCGTTGTTGTGCGCGTGGCGGAAGGTGACACCGAGGCGGAAACCACCTCCAACATCATCGGCGGCACCGACGCCACCGGCATGTATACCGGCATGAAAGCCCTGCTGTCTGCCCAAACCGAACTCGGCGTGAAGCCGCGCATTCTCGGCGTGCCGGGGCTGGATAATCTGGACGTCGCGACGGCGCTCGGTGCCGTCTGTCAGCAACTGCGCGCCTTTGGCTACGTCAGCGCATACGGCTGCAAAACCGTTTCCGATGCCATCAAGTACCGCGAGAATTTCAGCCAGCGTGAGCTGATGGTTGTCTGGCCGGATTTCGTCGCCTGGAACACCACCACGAACGCCAGCGACATCGCGCCCGCCACCGCCTACGCCCTCGGCCTGCGTGCCAAAATCGACGCCGAAACCGGCTGGCATAAAACCCTGTCAAACGTCGGCATCAACGGCGTCACCGGCCTGTCTGCCAGCGTCTACTGGGATTTGCAAACTACCGGCACCGACGCCGATCTGCTGAACCAGGCGTGCGTCACCACGCTTATCCGCAAAGACGGCTTTAAGTTCTGGGGGCAGCGCACCTGCTCTGACGATCCGCTTTTCCTGTTTGAGAACTACACCCGAACCGCGCAGGTGCTGGCGGACACCATGGCGGAGGGGCATCTGTGGGCGGTGGATAAACCCGTTACCCCGACGCTAATCAAAGACATGATTGCGGGCATCAACGCCAAACTGCGCGAGATGAAGACCGCCGGTCTGATCATTGACGGTAACTGCTGGTATGACCCCGAAGCGAACACCGTCGAAACGCTGAAAGCGGGCAAGCTGTTCATTGATTACGACTATACGCCGGTGCCGCCGCTGGAAGATTTAACCCTGCGTCAGCGCATCACCGATCAGTACCTGGCGACGTTCGCCACGTCCGTTAACAGCTAAGAGGCGCTTAAAAAATGGCACTGCCTAAAAAACTGAAATACCTGAACCTGTTTAACGACGGGAACAGCTACCTCGGCATGGTCAGCGTGCTGACGCTGCCAAAGCTCACCCGCAAGCTGGAGAACTATCGCGGCGGCGGCATGACCGGTTCCGCCTCCATTGATTTCGGCCTGGACGACGACGCGCTGACCTTTGAATGGACGGTGGGCGGCCTGGATGAATTGGTGCTTAAGCAGTGGGGCGCGGTCGATGCCGTGCCGTTGCGCTTCGCCGGTTCCTTCCAGCGTGACGACACCGGCGAAACCTCCGCCGTGGAAGTCACCATGCGCGGACGCCATAAAGAAATGGATTTTGGCGAGTACAAACAGGGTGAAGACACGGAAACCAAAGTCACCACCCAGTGCACCTATTTCAAGCTCACGATCGACGGCAAAGACATGATTGAAGTCGATACCGTGAACATGGTGGAAATCGTCGGCGGCGTTGACCGCGTGGCGCAGCACCGTAAAAACATCGGCCTGTAATCCTTAACCAGCGCCGCCCGGCGGCGCTCACTTTTCCTTTTGAATGAGAGACACCGCTATGTCAGAACACAATGAAAACATCGTTATCCTGGAAGAACCGATTAAGCGCGGCGAGACTGAAATCAGCCAGGTTGAAATCATCAAGCCGAACGCCGGACACCTGCGCGGGATTAGTCTCGCCTCCCTGGCGAACGCCGACGTTGACGCGCTGACCGTCATTCTGCCGCGCATCACCTTCCCGAATCTGACCACGCAGGAATGCAAAACCCTCAATCTGCCCGACCTGATTGCGCTGGCGGGCAAGGTGATCGGTTTTTTGTCGCCGAAATCGGAACTGTAAAAATACCCCCACACCTGCAAGTGGACGATCTGATGGCGGACGTCGCGGTGATTTTTCACTGGCCGCCGTCAGAAATGTACCCCATGACCCTGACCGAGCTGCTGGTGTGGCGTCATAAGGCCATGCAGCGCAGCGGAGCCGACAGTGAGTAATTTAAAATTAGAGGTGCTGTTAAAGGCGGTTGACCAGGCGACCCGCCCGTTTAAAGCCGTTCAAAATGCCAGCAAATCCCTGTCTAACGATATCCTCGGCTCGCAGGCCACCCTCAAAGACCTGAATGCCCAGGCCGGGAAGATTGAGGGATTCAGGAAATCCAGCGCCCAGATGGCCGTCACCAGCCAGAAGCTAAAAGAGGCCAAAGCCGAGGCGGCGGCGCTGGCGATCCAGTTCAGGAACACCGCGAACCCGACCCGTGCGCAGACGCAGGCCATGGAGTCAGCGAAGCGCACCGCCGCAGAGTTGCAGACCAAATTCAACGGCCTGCGGCAGTCGGTGCAGCGTCAGCGTGCCGAACTGTCCGAGGCCGGGATCAGCACGCGCAACCTGTCCGAATCTGAGCGCCGACTGAAAGCCTCCATCAGCCAAACCACCGCCCAGCTCAACCAGCAGCGGGGATCTCTGGCACGCGTCAGCGCGCAGCAGGCCAGGCTGAACGCGGTCAGCGCCCGTTATGAGCGCGGCAAGGCGGCGGCAGCAGGCGTACGCAACGGCGGCGCGGCGGCGCTGGGCGTGGGAACGGCTGCCCTGTATGCCGGTAGTCGGTTGATGGCACCCGAAGTTCAAAGCCAGCACAGCGGCGCGCTGATTGCCGCCCGTCAGGGTGAAAGCTCGGCGAAGGGTGGCGATTACACCCAGGTTATTCAGCGCATTAACAGTTCGGGCGTCAGTGAAGATATTGAAAAAATCACCGAAGCCGTGTCTGCGGTTCGCAGCACCCTTGGCACCATGGGGGATGTAGGCTCCGCAGAGTTGGAGCGCATCACCCGTAAGGCGCTGGATATGCAAACGGCCTTTGGCGGTGAAACCGCTGAAAGCATCCAGATAGCCGCCATCATGATGAAAAACGGGCTTGCGGGCAGCAGTGACGAGGCGCTGGATCTGATCACCGCCGGGATGCAGCGCGTCTCTGCACAAATGCGCGGAGAGATGCCGGAAATCCTGCACGAGTATTCCACGCACTTTCGCAACCTCGGATTTAGCGGCGCTGAGGCGATGTCTCTGCTGATCGATATGTCGAAACAGGGGAAGTTCGCCCTTGATAAAACCGGCGATGCGATTAAAGAGTTCAGCATTCGCGGCTCTGATATGTCAAAAGCCAGCGTGTCGGCTTATGAGGAAATCGGGCTGAATGCCGGAAAAATGTCACGGGCAATCGCGAAAGGCGGCGCCGGGGCGCGGACGGCGATGCAAAAAACGGCCAAAGGGTTGTTATCCATTAAAGACCCGGCGGCGCGGGCAAATGCGGCCATCGCGCTGTTTGGGACGCCGATTGAGGATTTATCTATCGACCAAATCCCCGCATTTCTCGGCGCGCTGGCGGGAACTAAGGATCGTCTCGGGGATGTTAGCGGCGCGGCTGAGAAAATGGGCGATACGCTGCGGGATAATTTAACCGGCGACGTTGCGCGCCTGCAAGGCAGCTTTGCCCGGCTGCGCTTTACCGCGTTTAAAGAAATGGATGGTCAGCTGCGCAAGCTCACGCAAACGGCTACCGCATGGCTGGATAAGCTCAACGTTTGGGTAAGCGCTAACCCTAAGCTTGCGACAAACCTGGTGACTGTCGCCGGGGGTGTTGCGGGGCTGGTTGCCGTGCTGGGTGCCGTCGGGCTGGTGGTCTGGCCGGTGATGACCGGTATCAACGCGCTGATCGCGGGTGCAGGATTTTTGAGTGCGGGGTTCAGTATCGCGGGCAGTGCCATTGTTGCCGCCATCGGCGCGATAACCTGGCCGGTGGTTGCCGTCGGTGTTGCTATCGTCGCCGCAGCGTTACTTATTCGTAAGTATTGGGAACCGATCAGCGCCTTCTTTGCCGGTGTGGTGGAAGGCTTAGGCATTGCCTTTGCGCCCATTGCACAACTCTTTGCGCCGCTAAAACCGGTCTTTGACTGGTTAGGCGAAAAGCTGAAAATGGTTTGGCAGTGGTTCAAAGACCTGATCGAGCCGGTGAAATCCACTCAGGAAACGCTGAATAACTGTAAGGACGTCGGCGTAAGGTTCGGGCAGGCCATCGCCGATGCGCTGAACGCACCGTTGAAGGCATTCAATAAGCTGCGTCAGGGCGTGGACTGGCTGTTGGAAAAGCTCGGCATCATTAAAGATGAATCGGCGGACATTGATAAAAACGCCGCAAAAGCGGACGGACGCGCAAAATCCGGCGCAAATAACGCCCCAGAGAATAACCCATTAGGCAATCCGAATCCCTTTGCGCCTCCGGCGGATGTTTTCATGGGTGGCAGCTATGCCCCCGTGTCAGCAGGCGGCGGGCGTAGCTATGTCGACAGGAGTACGCACCATTATCAGATTGCCGCCGGTGCCGGTTTGGGTGGGCAGGATAACAGCCGCCAAATCCGCGCCGAGCTGGAAGCCCGTGACCGCGCACGCGCCGCGCAACAACGTTCCCGCATGGATCACGATTAAGGAGATATCCGCATGATGTTAACGCTCGGACTGTTTGTTTTTCAGTTGCAGACCGTCCCCTATCAGAGTTTGCAGCGCGACGTTGATTACCGCTGGCCGGTGAATAACCGCGTCGGCCTGCGCCCGCTGCCGCAGTTCCTCGGCGTGAATGAGGAAAAAATCACCCTGTCCGGCGTGCTGATGCCGGAAATCACCGGCGGCAAGTTGTCGTTGTTGGCACTGAACCTGATGGCCGATGAAGGTAAGGCGTGGCCTCTGCTGGAGGGCAGCGGCAGCATTTACGGGATGTTCGTGGTAAACAGCGTCAGCGAAACCCACACGGAATTTTTCTCTAACGGCGCGCCGCGAAAGATAGAGTTCACGCTGACACTCACCCGCGTTGATGAATCACTGGCGGCAATGTTCGGCGACATGAAAGCCCAGGCCGACGGACTGCTGGATCAGGCGGGCGGTTTAACCGGCCAGCTGGGAGGCTTGCTGTGATTACGGACATGACCATCGGAGCCGGTGCGCAGTTTGCGCCGGACTTCTCCGTGACCGTGGCCGGGAAGGACATCACCCAGGACGTGAGCAACCGGCTGATTTCGCTGACGCTCACGGATAACCGGGGCTTTGAGGCTGACCAGCTCGACATCGAGCTGAGCGACACCGACGGCCAGCTGGAGATGCCGCCGCGCGGTGCCGTGATAAACATCGCGCTCGGCTGGAAGGGGAAGGCGCTGACGAACAAGGGCGATTTTACCGTGGATGAAGTGGAACACCGGGGCGTCCCGGACACGCTGACCATTCGCGCCCGCAGCGCAGACTATCGCGGCAGCCTGAATTCTCGCCGTGATAACTCTTACCACGACACGACGCTGGAGGCCGTGGTGTCCGCCGTGGCGGCACGCAATAACCTCAAGCCCGCGGTGGCCGAGCCGTTCAGGGGCGTGAAGGTGTCGCACATCGACCAGACCCAGGAAACCGACGCGAAGTTTATTACCCGCCTGGCCGAGCTGAACGGCGCGGTTGTCGCCATCAAGGCGGGCAGTTTGCTGTTCATCAAGCCTGGGGCGGCAAAGACCGCCAGCGGTAAGCCTATCCCGCAGATGACCATCGTGCGCAGCGACGGCGACGGGCACACGTTCAACATTGCCGATCGCGGGGCTTATACCGGCGTGTCGGCAAGCTGGCTTCACACCAAAGATCCGAAGCCTAAAAAGGTGAAGGTGCAGCGGAAAAAGAAATCACAATCTTTGAGCAGCGTGCAGCATCCCAATGCGAAAAAGGTCAGCGCAAAGGTGGCGAAACCGCCGGAGGCCAATGAAGGTGATTACCTGGCGGGGAGTGATGAAAACGTGTTTGTCCTGACCACAATCTACGCCACGCAAAAGGCCGCCATGCGGGCAGCGCAGGCGAAATGGGACAAACTCCAGCGCGGTGTCGCAGAGTTCTCGATCTCCCTGGCTCGCGGGAGGGCTGATTTATTCCCTGAGACGCCGGTGGCGGTGTCCGGTTTTAAATCCGTGATCGACGCGCAGCCCTGGATTATCAGCAAGGTGACACACAGCCTGGGCAGCAGTGGATTTGTGACAACGTTGAATCTGGAGGTATTACTATCGGATGTAAATTACGAGGCGAGCGGGGACGATAGATTGTGAATGAATGATGCTAAGCTTCATAATGATCTTATGTAATATGTTTAAAAAACAATAGTATATCCAAAATACCATTGGGAAGAGTGCGTATATAAGTAAGCAAACCAATACTGCCTTCATAAACCAACGGGCACGACGCCAGATATAGCGTTCCCTTTCGTTAGCTTTACGAATCGCACTTTGTATGTCGTCCTGATTTGTCATCACATCCACCGTGGGTAATTACTCGCTGTTATGTAAAACACTGTAATCCCAGATGTATGTTTTCAGCAATCACATACAATGATTACATCTGATTTAAAATGATTTAATGGTGATTATTATGATGCACTGCCCCAAATGTCAGCACGCTGCCCACGCCCGTTCAAGCCGCTACCTCAGCACCAATACCAAAGAGCGTTATCACCAGTGTCAGAATATTAATTGCAGTTGCACGTTTAAAACCCATGAGTCGATCGCAGATATCATTGTTGAGCCAGGAACGGTTCACGCTGTTCAACTGCATCCAGATAAACATCAGCAGCAGTCCTTCCAGATGCACTGAAAACACACATCAACAGAAGCCCGCGAAAGCGGGTTTTTTTATGGATAAAATCTGTTTTATCTAAGCCTCTTGCCAACGACATTTTAGCTATTTCAAATTACGAATATAAAAAAAGCCCCGCGAATGGAGCTTTTAATATCGAGATGGTCACGATGTGGACACCGTTAGAAATAAATCCTTTTATTTCAATGCACTGCATCAAATTTAAGGCGACTTCTCAGTCGCCTTAAAAAATTATACCGCCAGCGCCGCTTTCTGCGCCTGGAAGATAGTGTCGATTCCCTCTCGCGCGAGGGCCAGTAAATTGAGTAACTCTTCATGACTGAACGGTTCGCCTTCGGCAGTGCCCTGCACTTCAATCATGCGGCCGTCTTCCATCATCACCACGTTCATGTCGGTTTCAGCGGCGGAGTCTTCGACATACTCAAGATCGCACAGCGCTTCACCTTTTACGATGCCCACAGATACCGCAGCCACCATCCCTTTCATCGGATTGGCTTTCAGTTTACCCGCAGCAACCAGGGCATTTAGCGCATCCGCCAGCGCAACACAGGCGCCAGAGATGGACGCGGTGCGCGTGCCGCCGTCGGCCTGCAACACATCGCAGTCGAGAGTGATGGTGAATTCACCCAGTTTTTTCAGATCTACCGCTGCACGAAGCGAACGGGCAATCAGACGCTGAATTTCCAGAGTACGTCCGCCCTGCTTACCTTTAGCGGCTTCACGCGGGTTACGGGTGTGGGTAGAACGCGGCAACATGCCGTATTCTGCGGTGATCCAGCCCTGACCCTGGCCTTTAAGAAAACGCGGAACACCTTCTTCCACCGTCGCGGTACACAGCACTTTGGTCTCACCAAACTCCACCAGCACGGAACCTTCAGCGTGTTTAGTGTAATGGCGGGTCAGTGTTACGGGGCGCACTTGTTGTGCAGTTCGGCCTGCTGGACGCATGGATAATACTCCGGGTCGCGAAATCATGTTTGGCTGCGCATTATACCCAAAATCATTCGAGTTGCATCAAGGCGGCTAACGCAGAGGCAGCTTTCAGGATGACGGGGATATGCGGACTTCATGAGGTAATGCCTATCATGACCCGCCCACCGAAGCTATAATCGCTCAATCTTTACATCAACAGGTACGCATACATGATTCGTAGTATGACCGCTTATGCCCGACGCGAAATTAAGGGTGACTGGGGCAGCGCAGCGTGGGAACTCCGCTCTGTAAACCAACGTTATCTTGAAACTTATATCCGTCTTCCGGAGCAATTCCGCAGCCTGGAGCCGGTCGTGCGCGAGCGCATTCGTGCCCGTCTGACCCGTGGTAAAGTCGAATGTAACCTGCGCTTTGATCTCGACCCTGGCGCGCAAAGCTCATTGCAGCTCAATGAAAAACTAGCTAAGCAACTGGTTGAAGCGGCGCAGTGGGTGAAAATGCAGAGCGACGAAGGCGAAATCAATCCGCTGGAAGTTCTGCGCTGGCCGGGTGTGATGTTGGCAGAAGAACAGGATCTGGACGCCATCAGCACCGAGCTGCTGCTGGCACTGGAAACCGCACTGGATGATTTTATCAGCGCCCGCGAAAGCGAGGGTGCCGCACTGAAAGTGATGATCGAGCAACGTCTCGACGGCGTCAGTGCCGAAGTGCTGAAAGTTCGCGCCCATATGCCGAACATTCTGCAATGGCAGCGTGAGCGTCTGGTCAGCAAACTGGAAGACGCACAGGTTCAGCTGGAAAACACCCGTCTGGAACAAGAATTAGTGCTGATGGCACAACGCGTTGATGTCGCCGAAGAGCTGGACCGGCTGGAAGCACACGTCAAAGAAACTCATAAAATCATGAAGAAAGAGGAAGCTGTTGGCCGACGTCTTGATTTCATGATGCAGGAATTCAACCGCGAGTCGAACACGCTGGCATCTAAATCAATCAATGCCGATGTCACTACATCAGCAATCGAGCTGAAAGTGCTGATCGAACAAATGCGCGAGCAGATTCAGAATATTGAGTAAATCCTCAGCGCCTCCATAATAAAAAACGCCTCTGGTCATCACAACCCGAGGCGTTTTTTTTATACTTTAACGGAGAGAAAAATTAATTTTCCCAGCGCTTGAGCAATACACAGGCATTCACGCCGCCGAAACCGAAACCGTTCGACAAAGCATAGGTAATACCGTGCTTTTGGGCAGTATTACCGATGATGTTCAGGCCGGCAGCGGCTTCATCTTTGTTTTCCAGATTCAGCGTGGGTGGAACAATTTGATCACGGATGGCCAGAATGGTGAAGATGGTTTCCAGACCACCAGCCGCACCCAGCAGATGGCCGGTCGCGGATTTGGTAGAGGTCACTGCCAGTTTGCCATCGGTACCGAACAGGGTTTTGATCGCATTGATTTCGCCGAGATCGCCTACCGGGGTAGAGGTCGCGTGTGCATTCAAATGCTGTACGTCTGAAGGCTGAATACCGGCCTGACGCAATGCGATTTTCATCGCACGACCTGCGCCATTACCGTCTTCCGCACCAGATGTCATGTGATAAGCATCGCCGCTTGTCCCGTAACCCACGATCTCAGCAAGAATGGTGGCACCACGCGCTTTCGCATGTTCCAGCTCTTCGATGACCAGCATACCGGCGCCTTCGCCCATGATGAAACCATCACGGCCGCTGTCGAATGGACGGGATGCTTTCTCCGGATGATCGGTGTGACCTGCGGACATTGCTTTAGCTGCCGCGAAACCACCAAGGCTGACAGTATCGATCGCCGCTTCGGCGCCGCCACACAGAGCAACGTCGGCCTCATCGTTACGAATCAAACGCACGGCATCGCCGATAGCCTGAACACCTGCCGCACAAGCGGTAACCGGTGCGCCAATTGGACCTTTGAACTGATGCTTAATAGAGACCTGACCGGCAGCCAGATTCACCAGGAATGAAGGAATGGTGAAAGGCGATAAGCGTTTGGCACCACGGCTGTCATTCGTACGCACCGCATGTGCAATGGCCGGGAAACCACCGATACCGGAACCGATTACGGTCGCCGTACGTTCCTGCTGCTCAGCAGTTTCCGCTTTCCAGCCCGCATTGGTAATGGCCATCTCTGCTGCTGCCATCGCGAACAGAATGAAACGATCCATTTTTTTCTGGTCTTTCGGCACCACGAACTGATCCGGATCGAAACCAGACTCGGGATCTTGTTCTTTGGTTTGCACCTGACCACCAATTTTGACGCTCAGCGTTTCTACAATCTCTTCCGGCAAAACACGGATACCAGACTGACCGGCCAGCAGGCGCTTCCAGATAGTTTCGATATCACAGCCCAGAGGACTCACAGCCCCCATGCCGGTAATAACCACTCGACGATGAGACATAAAATGTTCCTCTCTGTCCGTTAATGCATACGTTTTTGCTGGGACTTTCAGAAGTCCGGCAGAAACAGGTTTTTGTAAAGGCTGACAGTATGTGACGAATTACGATTTTGTAAACCCGTAACCCGACAATTTTGTCGCCACTATTTCGCCAGGCTTCGTAGAACCAGACTGGTGATTGCGGTTACACGCTCTTCAAGTTGCTCAGGCGTTTTTTGCTCCAGCAACAGCGGATGTGAGAATGGCGTCGTCACGGTAGTGATCGCCATACACACCTCGTCAAGCGGGGTTTTACGCTCAAACTCACCGGATTCACGGCCGTCAGTGACGACTTTCTCGATAATGCTGTAAATCATAGCCCGATGATTTAGCGTCGATTTCCACTGCTGAGCCGAGGCTATCGCCGCAAGGTCGTGCAGCTTTCTGTCCTGAAAGAAGAGATCAAGACTACGCGTAAGCAGCGTTTTAAAAATGGATCGCAGGCGCAGAGTGGCACTTTGATCACTTTCTGCGATCAGCAACAAGGCCTGATCTATTTGTCCGACGCGCTGAGAACAAATCGCTTCGCCAATTGCCTGTTTTGATTCAAAAAACTTATAAATATAAGCACTCGAAACACCGATGGACTTTGCCAGATCGGCCACGGAGGTTTTGGCATACCCATAAAGTCGGAAATGTTCGAATGCTGCATTAATGATTTGCTCACGCCGTTCATGTTCGGGAGGTCCACGCTGAGTTAACGCAACCGGAATAACGGGTTTCATAAACTCCTCCGGATAGGTAAATCAATTAATCGGTGTGTGAGTTAGTAACGATTATACATAATCGTAACCAATAAGCAGTAGATTTTGACCGGGGCCGGGGATCGGACATTTCCTTTGAACACCGATCAAGGACAGTAAACAGCCAAGTATTTACGATTTTTCTAATCTAAAATACGTCATTACTGTCTCAATTCCTTTTGCAATGCATGATTGAGCGTCATTTCACATTAGTTTTATTAATTTTAAATCCGATGCAAAAGAAAAAATCAGTCGAGTGGAATTGAAAACCTCATTACTCTACGCAGCTACTGTTTTCTCATTTTTCCTGAAACGTCCGGCGCACACACATGTTACTCACTGTTCTTTATATTATTGGGATCACCGCAGAAGCCATGACCGGTGCTCTGGCTGCCGGACGGCGCAAGATGGACTCCTTTGGCGTCATCATTATCGCCTCTGCTACGGCGATTGGCGGGGGTTCTGTGCGGGATATGTTGCTGGGTCACTACCCGCTCGGATGGGTCAAACACCCGGAATACATTGTCATTGTTGCCGTTGCTGCGATTATGACCACATGGCTTGCCCCGCTGATGCAACATCTGCGCAGGCTCTTTTTGGTGCTTGATGCACTGGGTCTGGTCGTGTTCTCAATTATCGGGACACAGGTCGCGCTCGATATGGGCCACGGCGCCATTATCGCTTCCGTCAGTGCCGTGATCACCGGCGTATTCGGTGGCGTACTGCGGGATATGATGTGCAATCAGATCCCGCTGGTATTCCAGAAGGAAATCTACGCAGGCATTTCCTTCGCCTCGGCCTGGGTATACATCGGCCTGCAATATTTCTCCCTGCCACATAATCTGGTGATCATTATTACCCTGCTGGTTGGCTTTATTGCCCGCCTGATCGCCCTGCGGTTCCGCCTTGGGTTACCGGTCTTTAATTACCCGCATTCAGATCACTAAATATTTATCCGTTTACCCGTCACTGAAAGGCGGGTAATTGCGCCTGTTTTAACGCATCGATCATAGCGGCAACCTCTTGATGATGGATAAAATCCAATACCTGAGAGGTGCGTTTTTTACCCATACCTGCCGTCATCTCCCAGTCTTGCGGTGTCAGCTGTTGGATCTGACGCCACGTTTGCTGTTGCTGCGCAAATGTCAGGGCAAACGACGGGAAACCTAATGCAGACAACCAGCGTCGAAAGCTTTTCTGCCGAGCCAACTGAATTTGCGCCATTAGTTTCTGCGCTTGTTTAATACCTATCCCCGGAACTGCCGACATTTCTTTTTCATCCAACGTGAGCCAGTCCGTTAAAGAGTTGAGCGGAATGCCATCCACCAGCTTTTGCCATGTCGCTCCACCAAAGCCCGCCATATCAAGTCCTTCAGCGCCGCTCAGCCAGATTAACCGTGAGAGAAACTGCGCTCTGCAGCCTGTTTCCGGGGTAAAACAAGAAAGTGGACCGTATGACTGAGGGTCTGGTAATTCCATTTGTGGCCGCTCGCTTACCCGCCATACCACTTCATCCAGCCTGGGGATCCCCTGACCGGCCAGCGTAATGGCCACCTGATCTCCAACAAGCACATCCCATTGTTTAAAACGGGAAACGGAACCGACATTCACTTTGCTCACCCATTTATCATCAAGCTTTAGCGCTTTCAGATTAAGAATGACCGTTACCTTGCCGCTGCGCCCCGTCGTCGTGGAAATTCCTGAAACTTCCGTGAGTTGCCGCACGGGTGGATATTTCCATGCCACAGCCCAGGTAGCAGGTTTGTTCTGCCAGTATTTCCCTGCGGGCTCTTCCTCCTGACGGATAACCACCCCGTCAGTTGCAAAAGGCATTGGCCGAACAAACCAGGCATCGCGCCATTTCGCGACGTCATCCACCGAGCTTACCGGAAGAGTAAATTCTGAAACAACAGGGAACCCTAGCTGACTCAGTCGCTGAAGATGATCGGACATCACGGCGGGGCCGTCTGGCCATGACCAGATGAACACGCCCATTTGATTCAGCAGTTCAGTGGCGGAAGTACGCATCATTGCGCCAGCCACTTTGGATCTCGCATTGACGCCACCCTCAGCACTTTGCTGATGACCGGTCATCTTCAGATACAACTCACCTTGCAATACCAGTTCGGGGCGGATGTCTGCGATCTTAAGAGGTATTGAAGGTATAAAAGCCGCTTTGGTCGTCCAGTTTTGGCCTTTCTGACCATCACCGCGGCTGAGTAACGCGGCAAGTTTTCCATGCCGATATACCAGTGAGACGGCAACGCCGTCGATTTTAGGTTGGACCCAAAGATTTTTGCGCCCGCGCATCCAGTTCGCAACGTCTTGTTTGTCACGCAACTTACTCAGTCCGGTATGGGCAACAGGATGAGCATAAACCGCATCATCACCGCCCGGCACAGCTATGACCGGGACGGGTTGACCGGCACACTGCAGCCACAATTGTTGTTTCTGGCGCAAATTATCGTAAACCGCATCCTCAATCGGGCTGCTGCCGGACTGATGATAATCCTTATCCCACTGCGCCAACTGTGTTGTGAGCTGGCGGGTTTCCTGAGTCAGGCGCGCTGATGACCATACGGGACATGTCTCTGGCGAGACGTCACTGGCGACAGAATAAAATGATAGAAACATCAGACTGATAATCAAATGGCGCATAGGCACCTCCTTGTGGATGCAAGTAGACGTCGGTGACATCTTTCCTGCCAGTACCACTTTTCATGATTGCGCGATGCCTTCCCGGTTATTTCATTTGTTGCAGCAACGGCAAGAAATTTTGGAATACGGCGCGGAAATCTTTAAAGAAGGGCTATTTTCTGTCGCGAAGTTGCGATGAAATACGACTGGACGCTGCACCGGATGCGGCGAGCGTGTATACTGTGCGAGAGATCACTCTTCGCATACTTCCTATCAACCCATTCAGTTGAAACGTCATCATCATGGTTCAAGGCACGCTGTATATCATCTCCGCTCCCAGTGGAGCAGGTAAATCAAGTCTGATTCAGGCTTTACTTAAAACGCAACCGCTCTACGACACGCAGGTTTCTATTTCACACACGACCCGTTCAGAACGTCCGGGCGAGAAACATGGCGAGCACTATTTCTTTGTCTCAAAAGATGAATTTATTGAGATGATCGAAAAAGATGATTTCTTAGAGCATGCCGAAGTGTTCGGTAATTACTACGGAACTTCACGTGTCACCATTGAGCAGGTTCTAGCATCTGGCGTGGATGTTTTTCTGGATATTGACTGGCAGGGTGCGCAGCAAATCCGCACAAAAATGCCGCAGGCGCGCAGTATTTTCGTGCTGCCGCCATCGAAAGATGAACTGGATCGTCGCCTGCGTGGCCGTGGTCAGGACAGCGAAGAAGTGATCGCAAAACGTATGGCACAAGCTGTGGCAGAAATGACGCACTATGCCGAATACGATTATTTAATCGTGAATGACGATTTTGATCTGGCTCTGTCGGATTTAAAAACCATTATTCGCGCAGAACGTCTTCGTCTGAGCCGTCAAAAACTCCGTCATGACGGATTAATCACCAAACTATTGGCAGACTGAAGTCACTTTCAGTATTATGCCCAGTCTTTCGTCACCCTGTGGAGTAGCACATATATGGCACGCGTAACTGTTCAAGACGCTGTAGAAAAAATTGGTAACCGTTTTGACCTGGTGTTGGTGGCTGCTCGTCGCGCACGCCAGCTGCAATCTGGTGGTAAAGATCCACTGGTCGCTGAAGAAAACGACAAGGTCACCGTTATCGCTCTGCGCGAAATCGAAGAAGGCCTGATCACGAACAAAATCCTTGATGTTCGCGATCGTCAGGAACAGCAAGAGCAGGAAGCCGCAGAGATTCAGGCAGTTACTGCCATCGCTGAAGGTCGTCGTTAATTAACGAAACGGATCTCACTTGTATATCTTTGAAAGCCTGAATCAACTGATTCAAAAATACCTGCCGGAGGAGCAAATTAAGCGCCTCGTGCAGGCTTACCTTGTTGCGCGGGACGCGCATGAGGGGCAGACACGTTCCAGCGGTGAGCCTTATATTACTCACCCGGTCGCCGTGGCATGTATTTTGGCTGAAATGAGGCTCGATCATGAGACTCTGATGGCGGCGTTATTACACGACGTTATCGAAGACACGCCTGCAACCTACCAGGATATGGAACAACTGTTTGGCAAAAGCGTTGCTGAACTGGTTGAAGGCGTTTCAAAGTTAGACAAGCTGAAATTCCGCGATAAGAAAGAAGCACAGGCGGAAAACTTTCGCAAAATGGTCATGGCGATGGTGCAAGACATCCGCGTCATTTTGATCAAACTCGCTGACCGTACCCACAATATGCGCACACTGGGCTCTTTGCGCCCGGATAAACGTCGCCGCATTGCCCGCGAAACGCTGGAAATTTACAGCCCGCTGGCTCACCGTTTGGGTATTCATCATCTGAAAACCGAGCTCGAAGAGCTTGGCTTCGAAGCCCTTTATCCGAACCGTTATCGCGTTATTAAAGAAGTGGTGAAAGCCGCGCGTGGTAACCGTAAAGAGATGATTCAGAAGATCCTCTCCGAGATAGAAGGCCGTTTAACAGAAGCCGGTATTCAGTGCCGCGTCAGCGGTCGCGAAAAGCACCTGTACTCTATCTATTGCAAAATGCACCTGAAAGAACAGCGTTTCCATTCGATTATGGATATCTACGCGTTCCGGGTGATCGTAAAAGAACTCGATACCTGTTATCGCGTATTAGGACAGGCGCACAGCCTGTACAAACCGCGTCCAGGTCGGGTAAAAGATTACATCGCGATCCCCAAGGCCAACGGCTATCAATCTCTCCACACTTCTCTGATCGGGCCTCACGGCGTACCGGTTGAAGTGCAGATCCGTACTGAAGATATGGATCAGATGGCAGAGATGGGGGTTGCCGCTCACTGGGCTTATAAAGAGAACAGTGAAACCAGCACGACGGCGCAAATTCGTGCCCAGCGTTGGTTACAGAGTTTGCTCGAACTGCAACAAAGTGCGGGTAACTCATTTGAATTTATCGAGAGCGTGAAATCAGATCTGTTCCCGGATGAGATCTACGTCTTTACGCCGGAAGGCCGAATCGTCGAACTGCCTGCCGGTGCGACGCCGGTCGACTTCGCTTACGCTGTGCATACCGATATTGGTCATGCCTGCGTAGGTGCGCGCGTTGACCGCCAGCCGTATCCGCTTTCGCAGCCGCTGACCAGCGGCCAGACTATCGAAATCATTACCGCTCCAGGTGCACGCCCGAATGCCGCATGGCTGAACTTTGTGGTGAGTTCGCGCGCACGCGCCAAAATTCGCCAGATGCTCAAGAACCTCAAGCGTGATGACTCGGTTTCTCTGGGCCGTCGCCTGCTCAATCATGCGCTGGGAGCCGGTAAGAAACTGTCAGACATTCCACCAGAGAACATCAAAAATGAGCTGGACCGTATGAAGCTCACGGCGATGGATGATTTACTGGCTGAAATTGGCCTCGGTAACGCGATGAGCGTTGTTGTTGCTAAAAATCTGATGGGTGACCAGTCTTCCATGGCGACCTCTGGCACACGCAATCTGCCGATTAAAGGCGCGGATGGCGTACTGATTACCTTCGCCAAATGCTGTCGTCCAATTCCAGGTGACCCGATCATTGCCCACATCAGTCCAGGCAAAGGTCTGGTGATCCACCATGAATCCTGCCGTAATATCCGCGGCTATCAGAAAGAACCTGAGAAATTCATGGCCGTTGACTGGGATGATCATCAGGAAACCGATCAGGAATTTATCGCTGAAATTAAAGTCGATATGTTCAATCATCAGGGTGCTCTGGCCAACCTGACAGCAGCAATCAATGCCGCGCAGTCGAATATCCAGAGCCTGAGCACGGAAGAAAAAGACGGCCGCGTCTACAGCGCCTTTATCCGCCTGACGACCCGCGATCGTGTTCATCTGGCGAATATTATGCGTAAAATTCGTATCATGCCGGACGTTATCAAAGTAACCCGCAACCGAAACTGATTGTTATGACCCCAGAACGTTATGCACGTATTCGTGAAATGCTGACGGCCCGCCAGCCAGACCTCACAGTCTGTATGGAACAGGTGCATAAACCGCATAACGTTTCTGCTGTCATTCGCACCGCCGATGCAGTGGGTGTGCATGAAATACATGCGGTCTGGCCGACGACAAGAATGAAAACGCTGGTCTCTTCTGCCGCAGGCAGCAACAGCTGGGTGCAGGTCAAAACACACAAAACCATTCAAGATGCCGTCGCCAAAATGAAGGCGCAGGGTATGCAAATCTTAGCCACAAACCTCTCTGAAAAAGCCGTCGACTTTCGCGCAATTGATTACACCCGTCCGACCTGTATTTTACTGGGTCAGGAAAAAACCGGCATTACGCCTGAAGCACTCGCACTGGCAGACAGCGACATCATCATTCCAATGATTGGCATGGTGCAGTCGTTAAATGTTTCCGTGGCCTCCGCGCTGATTCTTTATGAAGCCCAGCGCCAGCGCGAAAATGCCGGGATGTATCGTCGCGAAAGCACCGTGTTGAGCGAGAAAGAACAACAGCGTTTGCTGTTTGAAGGCGGCTATCCGGTTCTGTCTAACGTGGCTAAAAGAAAGAAGTTACCGCGCCCGTTCATCGATGAAACAGGTCAGATTATTGCTGATGACGAATGGTGGACAGCGATGCAAATGACGGTCAAAAAAAGATGAAAGGCCGCCTGCTCGACGCCATCCCACTCACGTCACTTTCTGGCGTCGGAGCCAGTCAGGCAGACAAACTCGCTAAGCTCGGCCTTGAAACTATTCAGGATTTACTGCTTCACCTTCCCCTGCGCTATGAAGACCGCACCCGTCTGTACGCCATAAGCGATTTACAACCCGGACTGTTTGCCACCATTGAAGGCGAAGTACTGCGCAGTGATATCAGCTTTGGCCGTCGCAGAATGCTGACCTGTCAGATCAGTGATGGCACCGGGCTGGTCACACTGCGCTTCTTCAACTTCAACGCCGCGATGAAAAACAGCCTGGCCGCAGGACGACGTGTGACCGCATATGGCGAAATCAAACGCGGCACGATTGGCGCGGAAATAATTCATCCCGAATACCGCATTCAGGGCGAAAACAGCGAAGTCGTTTTGCAGGAGTCGCTGACGCCTGTTTATCCAACCACCGAAGGCATTCGTCAGGCGACGCTGCGCAAACTGACCGATCAGGCGCTTGAACTCCTTGATACTGTTCCTATCGTCGAGCTATTGCCGGAAGAGCTAAGCCGCTCGTTGATTTCATTGCCTGAGGCACTGCATCTTCTGCATCGCCCACCTCCGGACATTCAGCTTGCCGACCTCGAGAAAGGTCATCATCCGGCACAGCGCCGTCTGATAATGGAAGAGTTACTGGCGCACAATCTCAGCATGCTGGCCGTGCGCGCCGGTACGCAAAGTTATAAAGCGTTGCCGTTACATCACGACGATCGCCTGAAAAAACAGTTCCTCGCTTCTCTCCCGTTCAGCCCTACCGGTGCACAAGATCGCGTTGTTGCCGAAATTGAGCAGGATCTGGCAAAAAGTTATCCGATGATGCGTCTGGTGCAGGGCGATGTCGGCTCAGGTAAAACGCTGGTCGCTGCTCTCGCCGCACTTTGCGCCATCGCGCAGGGGCAGCAGGTCGGCCTGATGGCACCGACGGAATTACTCGCCGAACAGCACGCCAATAACTTCCGCCAGTGGTTCGAACCGCTGGGAATTCAGGTTGGCTGGCTGGCGGGTAAGCAAAAAGGTAAAGCCCGGCAGGCGCAGCAGGAAGCGATTGCCAGCGGCCAGGTATCTATGGTGGTCGGCACTCATGCCATCTTCCAGGAACAGGTACTTTTCTCCTCGTTATCTCTGGTGATCATTGATGAACAACACCGTTTTGGTGTTCATCAGCGCCTGGCACTGTGGGAGAAAGGGTTGCAGCAAGGCTTTCACCCGCATCAGTTAATTATGACCGCCACTCCCATTCCACGAACGCTGGCGATGACCGCTTACGCCGATCTGGATACCTCGGTGATTGATGAGTTACCGCCGGGACGCACGCCGGTGACCACCGTTGCCATCCCGGATACGCGCCGCAGCGACATAATCAGCCGCGTAAAAAGTGCCTGTGAGCTGGAAAATCGTCAGGCCTATTGGGTCTGTACGCTTATCGAAGAATCTGAAATGCTTGAAGCACAGGCGGCAGAAGCCACATGGGAAGGTCTGAAAGAAGCGCTACCTGCGCTGAATATCGGGTTGGTTCATGGCCGTATGAAGGCGCAGGAAAAACAGGCCGTCATGCAGGCGTTCAAAAAAGGCGAAGTGCAGCTGCTGGTGGCAACGACCGTGATTGAAGTGGGAGTCGACGTGCCGAATGCCAGCCTGATGATCATCGAAAACCCCGAGCGGCTGGGTTTAGCGCAGTTGCATCAGTTACGTGGCCGCGTTGGCCGTGGTGCGGTGGCTTCTCACTGTGTACTGTTATACAAAACGCCGCTCAGCAAGACCGCACAGAAACGTTTGCAGGTTTTGCGCGACAGTAACGATGGCTTTGTCATTGCTCAGCAGGATTTAGAAATTCGTGGTCCGGGTGAATTGCTGGGTACGCGTCAGACCGGCAGCGCCGAGTTCAAAGTGGCCGATCTGCTTCGCGATCAGGCGATGATCCCGGATGTGCAGCGTATCGCCCGCTATCTTCAGCAACAATTCCCCGAACATGCCAAAGCGTTGATAGAACGCTGGCTGCCGGAAAGAGTACGTTACACCAACGCCTGATCCCTCCTTTTTTGGCCAAAACATCATTAAAAATGATGTTTCCTTAATAACTATTTCTCAGACTTTTGTTCAAAAATCGTCCTCAACCTCTTTCTTCCCTGGTTATTTGATGACCTTCACAGACTGGCACAAAGTCTGTAACCGGTTTCACACTCCGCATCTACACTGATGATAATTAAGGCAACCCTGCGTGATTTCTTCACCATAAGGCCAATATCATTATGAGCATCAGCCAGACTCTGTTTCAGTTTATCGAACAAAAAATTAGTCCGTTCGCGGCCCGCTTGTCCTCTCAACGTCATGTTATGGCGGTGCGTGACGGTTTTATTTCAGCAATGCCGTTTATGATTGTCGGCTCGTTTCTGCTGGTTTTCGTACATCCGCCTTTTTCGCCGGAATCCTCCTGGGAGTTTGCCCGCAGCTGGTTGGCGTTATCGGCGAAATATGAGCTCCAGATACTGACGCCGTTCAATATGACGATGGGCATCATGTCGATCTACATCGCGGCTTCCATTGCCTACAACCTGGCGAGAAGCTACAAACTTGACCCATTTATGACGGCTATGCTGTCGCTGATGTCGTTCCTGTTAGTCGCCGCGCCGCAGGTTGATAAAAAGATGTCGACGGAGGCGCTGGGCGGTGTGGGTATTTTCACCGCGATATTGGTCGCGATTTATGTCACCGAACTGACGCGGCTGCTGAAGAAATACAATATCGGCATTCGCCTTCCCGAACAGGTACCTTCAAACATCAAACATTCGTTTGATCTGCTGATCCCGATTATTGCCGTAGTGATTACACTGTTCCCGATCAGTTTGCTGGTGCAGTCAGGCTTTGACATGCTGCTACCACAGGCCATCATGGCACTGTTTGAACCGCTGATTTCAGCCGCAGACTCGCTTCCGGCTGTTCTGGTGGCGGTACTGATTTGTCATCTGCTATGGTTTGCCGGGATCCACGGTTCGGCGATTGTCTCGGGGATGTTGCAGGCGTTCTGGCTGACCAATCTCGGGCTGAATCAGACCGCGCTGGCCGCCGGATTGCCGATGACGCACATCATGACTGAGGCGTTCTGGAATTTCCTGATCGTCATTGGCGGTTCTGGCGCCACAATTGGGCTGGTGCTGCTGTTCTGCCGCAGTAAGTCGGCACATCTGCGTACCATGGGGAAACTCAGTCTGGTGCCAAGCTGTTTTAACATCAACGAGCCGGTCATCTTCGGTACCCCAATCGTAATGAATCCGGTATTTTTCATCCCCTTCCTGCTGGCTCCGATGGTCAATGCCGTGATCGCTTATCTGGCCGTTTCCACCGATCTCCTCCCGCACATGATCTCACTGGTTCCGTGGACGTCCCCGGCGCCGATTGGCGCAGCCTGGGCGATGGGCTGGGATTTCAAAGTGTCGATTTTGGTCATCATGCTGATGGCCCTGTCTATGATGATTTACTACCCGTTCTTCAAAGTCTACGAGAAGCAGTTACTGACTCAGGAGAAAGCAGCGGAAGCCGATGAAGTGTTTACTGAGCAAGCTGACGCAGCGAATTAAGCAAATTTGAAGTGATGAATCGGGCACAAAATATTGGTTTTTGTGCCCTTTTTTTTTGGTAAGGCCGTTAAGCAATCGCCGGGAAGACCGGCAGCATCAGGAACAATTTAATGACGATGGCATTGGCGATATCAAGGAAGAACGCGCCGACCATAGGAACAACTAAAAATGCCAGATGCGAAGGGCCAAACTGGTTAGTGATCGCCTGCATATTAGCAATCGCCGTTGGCGTTGCGCCCAGACCAAAACCGCAGTGGCCTGCCGCCAGCACCGCTGCATCGTAATTTTTTCCCATCACGCGATAGGTAACGAAAATCGCATACAGTGCCATCGCGATAGTCTGCACGAGCAGGATGGCCATCATCGGCAACGCGAGCGACGCCATTTCCCAGAGTTTGAGGCTCATTAGCGCCATCGCCAGAAACAGCGACAGGCTGACGTTACCGAGCACCGAGACCGCACGGTCAAATACGCGGTAGAAACCCAGCCATGCCAGAAGATTACTCAGGATCACGCCAACAAACAGAACACAGACAAAGGTCGGAATTTCGAAAGCGGAGCCATGCAGCAATTCGGAAATACGGGTGCCTGCACTCAGACAAATGGCGATCAGCGCAATCGTCTCCACCAGCACCAGCGGGGTTATCATGCGGCCAATCGCAGGTTTTTCGAATGCGCTTGGATCGGCTGAATCATCAAGCGAGCCGCCAGGCATTGAAGAGTGGCTCACCAGATAACGCGCCACCGGCCCGCCAATAATACCGCCGAGCACCAGCCCGAATGTCGCACAAGCCATCGCCACTTCAGTGGCATTCTCAAAGCCATAGCGTTCGACGAACACCTTGCTCCACGCCGCGCCAGTGCCGTGACCGCCGGACAGCGTAACGGAACCGGCCAGCAACCCCATCAGTGGATCCATCCCCAGCATTTTAGCCATGCCTATGCCGATAACGTTTTGCAGCAACAACAATCCGACGACGACAAACACCAGCAGCATCAGGCTTTTGCCACCGGAGCGCAGGCTGGCAAGATTCGCGTTAAGACCGATGGTGGCGAAGAATGCCAGCATCAGAGGTTCTTTTAACGAGATATCAAAACCAATTTCCCAGCCAAATATCCGGTTGGCGATCAACAGCATAACGGCAACCAGCAAACCACCCGCGACAGGTTCAGGAATAGTGTATTTTTTAAGGAAGTTGATCGACTGAACGCATTTGCGTCCTAAAAGGAGAACCAGCGTGGAGGCCACCAGCGTGCCGTAGGTATCGAGCTGAATCATTCACGAACTCCATTTTGTAATAAATCCAATAAAATTATTGAGTTATAGCTTTATCAATTGCCTATTTTTTCCCAGAGGATGAATTAGAAGTCAATAGTGCTGAATTACGCGAGAAAAACGGATCTTAACAAACCCATTAACTCAAATTAATGGCGACAAATCCGTGTAAGCAAACGATTGCTTTTATTGTCGATTTCAATAAAAATGCCCGCTTTGCCGCTTATTGGAATGCCACAACATGAGTACGCAAACCGCAGAACAAGAAACACAGCAACCCGACCTTTCCCGCCAGACTAAAAGTGAACTGATTTACAGGCTCGAAGACCGTCCTCCCATTCCTCAGACGTTATTTGCCGCCTGCCAGCATTTGCTGGCGATGTTTGTTGCCGTGATCACCCCGGCATTACTGATTTGTCAGGCATTGGGGCTCCCCGCGCAGGACACCCAGCACATCATCAGCATGTCGCTGTTTGCCTCTGGTCTGGCTTCCATTTTACAAATTAAAACCTGGGGTCCGGTGGGCTCAGGACTGCTTTCCATTCAGGGCACCAGCTTTAACTTTGTGTCTCCGTTGATAATGGGCGGGCTGGCGCTGAAAAATGGTGGTGCCGATGTCCCGACGATGATGGCCGCGCTATTCGGTACACTGATGCTGGCCTCCTGTACTGAAATCATTCTTTCCCGCTTCCTGCATCTTGCCCGCCGCGTGATCACTCCATTGGTGTCCGGGATTGTCGTGATGATTATCGGCCTGTCGCTGATTCAGGTCGGTCTGACATCCATCGGTGGCGGATATGCCGCGATGAGCGATCACACCTTTGGCGCACCGAAAAACCTGATGCTGGCCGCTGTGGTTCTGGTGGTGATTATTTTGCTTAACCGTCAGCGTAACCCGTACCTGCGTGTGGCTTCCCTGGTTATTGCGATGGCGGTGGGCTATCTGGCCGCATGGATGATGGGGATGTTGCCGACCGTAACGGCCCCGACCCAAACCAGCTGGATCACCTTCCCGACGCCGCTTTACTATGGTCTGGGAATTGACTGGAATCTTCTGGTCCCGCTGATGCTTATCTTTATGGTTACCTCGCTGGAAACCATCGGTGATATCACCGCGACCTCCGACGTTTCCGAACAACCGGTCAGCGGCCCGCTGTACATGAAGCGCATCAAGGGCGGCGTGCTGGCCAACGGCCTGAACTCCATGCTCTCTGCGGTATTCAATACCTTCCCGAATTCCTGCTTCGGCCAAAATAACGGCGTGATCCAACTGACCGGCGTCGCCAGCCGTTATGTAGGGTTTGTCGTGGCGCTGATGCTGATCGTCCTGGGGCTTTTCCCTGCGGTTGCCGGATTCGTTCAGCACATCCCTGAACCGGTTCTTGGCGGCGCGACCATCGTGATGTTCGGTACCATCGCGGCTTCCGGTGTACGTATTGTTTCCCGTGAACGTCTGAACCGCCGCGCGATTATGATCATGGCGCTGTCCCTGGCAGTCGGCATGGGGGTGTCCCAGCAACCATTGATCCTGCAATTCGCGCCAGATTGGATTAAAACCCTGCTCTCCTCCGGCATTGCAGCAGGCGGGATTACAGCGATTGTTCTGAATCTGGTTTTTCCTCACGAAAAGTCATAACCGACTGTAATACGCATGCAACAGCGGCAGGTGGTCTGGAACCCCTGCCGCTTTTTATTGTCTCCAGTCTGCTAAGCTGTTGAGAAAATTCGCTGTTTGCGGCATAAACAGAGAACCTTTATCCCTAATTCACGCTACAGGCCCCAGACGATGAGATTTATCGGTAAAATTTTGCTGACGTTCGTCCTGCTTCTGGTACTGGCGATTGTGCTGGTGTACGTCCTATTACAGACCCGCTGGGCGGCGGGCAAACTCAGTACCTGGGTCACGGATAACAGTGATTACCGGCTCGCCGTCGAAAAAGTGGACCATGACTGGTCAACGCCGGGGCGGGTGACGCTCACCAATGTCATCTTCGGGCAGAAAAATCAGCCAGAAACTCTCAGAGCCGGTGAAGTCGATCTCGATTTAAGCTGGCGTCAGATTACTGAACCCCGCTTTTTCGACCGCGTCGTGCTGGTCAACGGGCGACTGAACATCAGCCCTTCCGCCATGAACCTGCCTTTGCAGGCCAATACGCTGCAACTGAGCAAAATGGCGCTGACCGGCAATGCGGCAGGAATGGAGATCCAGGGTCAGCAGATCAATGCCGGGATTTCGCCATGGCAACCCAAACCCCACCAACTGCTGGGCGATAAAGCAGATTTTCAGTTGAGCGCGGCGAATCTGACCGTCAACGGACTTCCCACTGAAAACGTCCTGATTCAGGGTAACCTGAATAATAAAATTCTCACGCTAGGCAATTTTGGCGGCGATCTGGCGCGCGGTCAGCTCACCGGCAAAGCCACTCAGGCAGCGGACGGCAGCTGGAACATTGAAAATCTGCGTCTGAGCAATGTACGCCTGCAAACGTCCAAATCGCTTTCTGAGTTTTTCGATGATTTCCAGACGTTGCCAAAAGTTACCCTCAAACGGCTTGATCTGATCGACGCCCGTTTGCAGGGAACCGACTGGGCATTCAGCGATGTTGATCTTTCCGTACAGGATGTGACGCTGGAAAAAGGCGACTGGCAAAGCGATGACGGCGAAATCTCGCTAAACGCGACTGATATGATTAACGGCAATTTGCATATTCAGGATCCGATCATCAATCTCGACCTGACTGCGCAAGGCATTTCAATCAAGCAGGCTACGGCACGCTGGGAGCGCAGTTTGTTGCGTACCACCGGCAACTGGCTCCGCGCTAATAAACGCCTGCAACTTGATGAGCTTTCTGTCGCCGGGCTGGAATACACGCTGCCGCAAAACTGGAGACAGCTCTGGTTACAGCCACTGCCGGATTCACTGGCTGAAATCTCGATTGGCCGGTTGATTGCCAATAGAAACCTGATTATTGACATCGATCCACAGTTCCCCTTCCAGCTGACAGCGCTGGACGGGCTGGGTAATAATCTGCTGCTGGCGCGTAACCATCAGTGGGGGATCTGGAATGGTAAGCTGAATCTGAACGCCAGCGAAGCGACATTCAACCGCAACGACGTGCGTCGCCCTTCCATTACTCTGGAGGCCAGTGACCGCCAGGTGAATATTTCAGAGCTGAGTGCGTTCACGAAAGAGGGATTGCTGGAAGCCACCGGGACGGTGGATCAGCAACCACAGCGCCAGTTTTCGGTGAAAATGACCGGGCGCGCCGTGCCCGCTAATCAGCTGGAAAACTGGGGATGGCCGCATCTGCAACTTGACGGTAACGCCAATATGCAGCTCAATCTGCAAGGGCAGATGCCGGCTAACGTGGATTACAAGCCAACGCTGAATGGCACACTTCAGGTGAACGGCGCCAACGGTCAGATTATCAACCAGAGAATGCTGAACGGACTGGTTTCCGGCGCGGCAGCGCCATAACTGCCAGCGCTGTATTCTCAAACGAAAAAGCACCGCCATCGCGGTGCTTTTTTATGAGCTTATAGTGGGCTGAAAATTAGTTAATTGCAGGTTCCAGCGGCGCACCGGGTGCAGCAGGCAGAACAAGATACGTGCCTTCAAACACTGCGCCTTCGGCCTCATCGCCGTACAAATTCACTTCAAGCTGCACGCGAGCTTTACGCCCGCGCGCCAGACGGTCCAGATCGCCACTGATTGAACCGAGATCGGCCACCGCGCGCGGCCTGCCGGTCACCGGCGAACTGTACCGAATATGCGCATCGGCCAGAACAATAGTCCCGCCAAGGTGACGCTCACGTAGCAGTAACCAAATCAGCCCCCAGCCGGTCAGCGTCGCGAGTGAAAATAAGCTGCCCGCAAAAAGCGTATGGTGCGGATTCTGATTGCCGTTCTCCGGCATCGTTGTAACAAACCGCTGGCCGGTATACTGGCTGATCCGCACGCCCATTTTTTCGCTGAGAGGAATATGATCGTACCAGGCCTGTTGCAGCTGACCGCACCAGTCGGGGCGATGGAGTATGTCATCCAGCGTTTCAACCGGTTTTATCATCAGGAAGTGGCGCACCGGCGTGGTTTGCGGCGTAGTAATTTCCCCCTGGTTGATGAAACCCAGTTTGGCAAAAAACTCTACGGCGTCTTCACGGGCACTACACACCACGCGCTTAACGCCTTCCTGACGCGCCACAGACTCCAGGGTCATCGCCACCAGCGTTCCCAGCCCTTTATCCTGCACATCGGGGTCAACCGCCAGGAAGCGGATAGAGGCCTCATTGTCGGCATTAATGTATAAACGGCCTACAGCGACCGGACAGCCCTGCTCATCCACCACCATCTGATGATGCGCAATGGAATCGTAAGCATCACGCTCTGAACCTTCGGGCTGACGCAACGGCTTGCGCAACATTTCCCAGCGAAATCGGTAATAGTCGGCCAGTTCTTTTTCGGTCGTCGGTACTCTCAGGTGATACATAATTGTGTTCTCTCCGGCGTTTATGCCTCTTCGATCAGACTTGTAGCCAGAAGGTCACCGGCCCGTCGTTCACCAGCGCCACTTTCATATCCGCAGCAAAGCGGCCGGTTTCGGTAGCGATACCTTTTTCACGGCACTGCCCGCAGAAATACTGATACAAACGGTCGGCTTCCTGCGGCTCTGCGCCGCGTGAAAAACCGGGGCGCATGCCTTTTTGCGTGTCCGCCGCCAGCGTAAACTGCGATACGACCAGCAGGCTTCCTCCCGCCTGCTGGACGTTTAGATTCATTTTGTCGTTTTCGTCACCGAATATCCGGTACCCGATGACCCGTTCAGACAGGCGTTTGGCTTTTTGCTCATCATCCCCCTGCTCGACACCCAGTAACACCAGCAATCCCGGCCCGATCTCACCACAGATTTCGCCATCAATGGTGACGCTGGCATTTAACACCCGCTGAATTAACGCAATCATAAAAACCCTTCTGACTGATTATTCTGCTGCCACATCTTGAGCAGACTGCAATTTTCTCAGAGACCGAAACTCGCCGAGCGTCACGGTGATTTCTGCCCCCAAAAGCACGATACACCAGCTGACATAGACCCAAAGAAATAAAATGGGGATCACCGCCAGAACGCCATAAATCAGCTGATATGACGGGAAAAGCTGGATATATAAAGCAAAGATTTTCTTACTTAATTCAAATAATGCACCAGAGAAGAGCGCACCAATCAGCGCATCTTTCGCCGGTACTCTGACCGTCGGTACGACCTGATACAACAGCCAGAAAGATATCCATGAAATCAGCAATGGCAGAATGCGCAGAGCATGGTCGATCAGCGAATGTACGCCGCTGATATTCAGCCAGTTCAGCGATAGCAAATAGGAGCTGATGGCCACGCTGGCGACCAGCAGGATTGGCCCGAGAGTCAGCACCATCCAGTACACGGCGAAGGAGAATACTATCGGGCGTTTCGTTTTGCTGTCCCAGATTTTGTTCAGCACGCTGTCTACCGAGGCTATCAAAAGCAGCGCGGTGACGATTAAGCCGCAGGTGCCCACGGCGGTCATTTTGCTGGAGTTCGCCACAAATTGTTCGAGATAACGCTGAATGGTATTGCCGGTCGCAGGCATGAAGTTAGAGAAAATAAAGGTTTTGAGCTGCGCGCTGATATCCGAAAAAACCGGAAATAAGGCGAACAACGAAAAGACCACTGCGATAAGCGGCACGAGAGAAAGCAAGGAGACATAGGCTAAATGGCCCGCCAGAAGCGTCAGGCCATCCTTATCTGAACGCCGCAGAAGCAGGCGCGTAAATTTCCAGCATGATTTCGGGTAGTGGCTCAGTGCCCGTTTCTGCATCACAACATCCTTCAGGAAAAGTACTTCGGTACTGTCTGATTATCTTCCACCCACACAGATTCAATCCCCACGGCACGCGCCGCTTCGATATTCTCGATCACATCATCAAAGAATACGGCTTCACCGGCACTCACGCCTTCATGGGCCAGCACATGCTGGAAAATGCCCGGCTCAGGTTTTCTCATGCCGATGTTTTGTGAAAGATAAATGGCGTCGGTGTTGGCTTCAATTTCAGGATAATTTTGCGGCCAGAAATCCAGATGCAGGCGGTTGGTATTCGATAAGACCACCACGCGATGCCCCTGCTGGCGCAGCGTCTTGAAGATCTCAATCACTTCAGGGCGCAAGCCGACAAACACCGACTGCCAGCCAAGGCTGAACTGTTCGAAGCTCAGCGCGATGCCCAATTCATGGCAGAGTTCGGCGGCAAACTCTTCGTCGCTGATTTCACCCCGTTCGTGCTTCTGGAAGACTTCGCCCATTGAGAATCGCTCAGTCAGCGTCGCAAGCGGGGTTCCGCTGAAATTGCTCCACACGCCAAGAACACGTTTGAAATCAATATCAATAATGACGTTTCCCATATCAAAAATGTACAGCATTGCACGCTCCTGATTTCAAAGATGACTGTTAACTTTAGCGGTAAAACGTACAGCTGAACAGTGACAGAATTGCGGGATGGCACGCAGGGGCAGAAAAAAAACATAAAAAAAACAGGGTACCAAAGGCACCCTGTTTCTGTGTAACGGCTTACGTTAAAGAAGATTACGCTTCTTTAGGACCACGCATTGCACGTTTACGATCGTTCTCGGTCAGGTGACGTTTACGGATACGCACAGACAGAGGAGTCACTTCGACCAGTTCGTCATCATCGATGAATTCCAGAGCTTGCTCCAGAGACATTTTGATAGCAGGAACCAGAGTCGTTGCTTCGTCAGTACCAGACGCACGCATGTTGGTCAGTTTCTTACCGGTCAGACAGTTCACAGTCAGGTCGTTAGAACGTGAGTGAATACCGATGATCTGGCCTTCATACACTTCTGCGCCGTGGCCCAGGAACAATTTACCGCGGTCTTGCAGGCTGTACAGTGCGAACGCAACTGCTTTACCCTGACCGTTAGAAATCAGCACGCCGTTCTGACGCTGGCCGATTTCACCCTGACGAACATCATCGTAGTGACTGAATGTGGAGTACAGCAGACCGGTACCTGAAGTCATGGTCATGAATTCAGTACGGAAGCCGATCAGGCCACGTGCTGGGATCAGATAATCAAGACGGATACGACCTTTGCCGTCTGGGATCATGTCTTTGACATCGCCTTTACGCTCACCCATGGCCTGCATAACAGAACCCTGGTGTTGCTCTTCGATATCCAGTGTCACGTTCTCGAATGGCTCTTGCATGCGGCCATCGATTTTACGGTTGATTACTTTAGGACGGGAAACCGCCAGCTCGAAACCTTCGCGACGCATGTTTTCGATCAAAACCGACAGGTGAAGTTCACCACGGCCTGAAACGCGGAATGCATCAGCATCTTCAGTTTCGTCAACGCGCAATGCCACGTTGTGCACCAGCTCTTTGTTCAGACGATCAAGGATCTGACGTGAAGTCACATACTTGCCTTCTTTACCACAGAACGGAGAGGTGTTGACGTTGAAGTACATGGTAACGGTTGGTTCATCAACGCTCAGCGCTGGCAGTGCTTCTACATTTGCCGGGTCACAGATAGTGTCGGAAATGTTCAGCTCACCCAGACCGGTGATTGCGATGATATCGCCCGCTTCAGCAACGGTCGCTTCGATACGCTCAAGGCCCATGTGGGTCAGAACTTTACCGACTTTACCGTTACGGGTTTTGCCTTCGCTGTCGATCACAGTGACCTGTTGGTTAGGCTTAACCGTACCACGTTTGATACGGCCGATGCCGATAACGCCAACGTAGTTGTTGTAATCCAGCTGAGAGATTTGCATCTGGAAAGGTGCTTCCATCTCAACTTGTGGCGGAGATACGTGGTCAACAATCGCCTGATACAGCGGGGTCATGTCTTCGGCCATATCGTTATGGTCAGTACCCGCGATACCCAACAATGCAGATGCATAGATGATTGGGAAATCGAGTTGTTCGTCGGTTGCGTCCAGGTTTACGAACAGGTCGAAGACCTGATCAACAACCCAGTCAGGACGCGCGCCAGGGCGGTCAACCTTGTTGATTACCACGATCGGCTTCAGACCATTAGCGAAGGCTTTTTTAGTCACGAAGCGGGTTTGCGGCATTGGGCCATCCATTGCATCCACAACCAGCAGCACCGAGTCGACCATTGACATCACACGCTCAACCTCACCGCCGAAGTCGGCGTGTCCTGGGGTATCCACGATGTTGATGCGGTAGTCTTTCCAATTAATGGCGGTGTTTTTTGCGAGGATGGTAATCCCACGCTCTTTCTCCAAATCGTTGGAGTCCATTACGCGTTCGGTAGCTTCTGCACGTTCTCCGAAAGTACCGGATTGTTGCAGCAGCTTGTCGACCAGGGTGGTTTTACCATGGTCAACGTGGGCAATAATGGCGATGTTACGCAAATTTTCGATCACAGCTTTGCCTCAGGCATTAGAAATAGCGCGCTATTGTACACGTATTAAGCGAGGTTCTAAACAAGATCACAAGGATCTTGTTGAAACAACTTAAGGATGGTTACTTTGTGATCCCTTTCACGGTGCAAAAAGAACACTGAACCAATATGACGCACCACTTTGGTGCTTTACATCTCACGATTAGCACCATTGTAGTGCATAACTTCCGTTATGGTGCATACTTATTGAGAGCAAGAGCCCTGTAAAATGGCGTTGTTAGCATTTTCTCAAAGTTGGCACAGTTTTCGCTATACCTTTTACAGGGTGAAAAGAGTCTTATCAGACAATAATAGTGCTGTTTAGGCCACACGCCAGTTCCAGTAAGGCTGTTATTTCCAACTAAAGACCAAAAAATGGTTATTCGTTCCACGACGATAATGAGAAATTCGGGAGAACTAGTATGTCCGCTGAACACGTTTTGACGATGCTGAATGAGCATGAAGTGAAATTTGTAGATTTACGTTTCACTGATACCAAAGGCAAAGAACAGCACGTCACCATTCCTGCACACCAGGTTAGCGCCGACTTCTTCGAAGAAGGTAAAATGTTTGATGGCTCTTCAATCGGTGGCTGGAAAGGCATTAACGAATCTGACATGGTTCTGATGCCAGATGCCAGCACTGCTGTTCTGGACCCATTCTTTGAAGAAACCACGCTGATCATTCGTTGCGATATCCTTGAGCCAACAACGCTACAAGGTTATGACCGTGACCCACGTTCAACGTCTAAGCGTGCAGAAGATTTCCTGCGTGCTTCCGGCATCGCGGACACCGTTCTGTTCGGGCCAGAGCCAGAATTCTTCCTGTTTGATGATGTGCGTTTCGGCAGCAGCATCTCCGGTTCTCACGTCGCTATCGATGATATCGAAGGCGCATGGAACTCTGCGACCAAATACGAAGGCGGCAACAAAGGCCACCGTCCTGCAGTAAAAGGCGGCTACTTCCCGGTACCTCCGGTCGACTCCTCTCAGGATCTGCGTTCTACCATGTGTCTGACCATGGAAGAAATGGGCCTGGTTGTTGAAGCTCACCACCACGAAGTAGCAACTGCTGGTCAGAACGAAGTGGCAACCCGCTTCAACACCATGACCAAGAAAGCTGACGAAATCCAAATCTACAAATACGTGGTTCACAACGTGGCTCACGCATTTGGCAAAACCGCGACCTTCATGCCAAAACCAATGTTTGGCGATAACGGTTCCGGTATGCACTGCCATATGTCTTTGTTCAAGAACGGTAACAACCTGTTCTCTGGCGACAAATACGGCGGCCTGTCTGAAATGGCACTGTTCTACATCGGCGGTATCATCAAGCATGCCAAAGCGATCAACGCCTACGCTAACCCGACCACCAACTCCTACAAGCGCTTGGTCCCGGGCTACGAAGCACCAGTAATGCTGGCGTATTCTGCGCGTAACCGTTCTGCATCCATCCGTATTCCACACGTATCAAGCCCTAAAGCGATGCGTATCGAAGCACGTTTCCCTGATCCAGCGGCTAACCCATACCTGGCGTTCGCTGCGCTGATGATGGCTGGCGTCGACGGTATCATCAACAAAATCCATCCTGGTGATGCGATGGATAAAAACCTGTATGACCTGCCACCGGAAGAAGAAGCAGAAATTCCAAAAGTTGCAGGTTCACTGGAAGAAGCGATGAACTGCCTGAGCGAAGACCGCGAGTTCCTGACCCGTGGCGGCGTGTTCACCGATGACGCGATCGATGCTTACATCGCTCTGCGTAAAGAAGAGATGGATCGCGTTCGTATGACTCCGCACCCGGTTGAGTTCGAACTGTACTACAGCGTTTAATAAATCAGCGTCTGCTCTTTCGATCAGAGCTGAACTCAGCGCCCGTCTTCGTACAGGCGCTGAGTGGAAAACCCGACTGAAGGTCAGGTAGTGAGAAAACCTTCAGCGTCAAAATCAAGTAAGACGATTTAATTTGTTGCCGTGGAAACTTTCAGCCCATCTCCGGATGGGCTTTTTTCTCCACACTCTTTCCTGCTCAACCCCTCTGACCCGTGAATCTGCCGGGTAACGAGATAAAATGCACCCATCCGGTGCGGGAGACTGCGGTATGGCAACTGGCAAACTGCCCGATGCTGGGCAGATCCTGAATTCCTTAATCAACAGCGTTCTGTTGTTGGACGACGATTTGGCGGTGCATTACGCCAATCCGGCGGCTCAGCAGCTGCTGGCGCAAAGTTCCCGCAAACTTTTTGGCACACCTTTGCCAGAGCTGGTGGGATATTTTTCGCTGAATATCGAGTTGATGCGTGAAAGTCTGACGGCCGGACAGGGCTTTACAGACAGCGAAGTCACTCTGGTGGTGGATGGCCGCGCGCATGTGCTGTCACTGACCGCCCAGATGCTGCCAGAAGGTTTCATTCTGGTGGAACTGGCCCCAATGGATAATCAGCGCAAGCTGAGCCAGGAACAATTGCAGCATGCTCAACAAGTTGCCGCGCGTGATTTAATCCGCGGTCTGGCGCATGAAATTAAAAATCCGCTCGGTGGATTGCGTGGCGCAGCTCAGTTGTTATCCAGAGCGCTCCCTGATCCGGCGCTCCTGGAATACACCAAAGTCATTATTGAGCAGGCCGACCGCCTGCGTAATCTGGTAGATCGTTTACTGGGGCCACAGCGCCCAAGCCAGCACGTGACGCAAAGCATTCATCAGGTTGCAGAACGTGTTTGCCAGCTGGTGTCGATGGAGAAGCCGGATAATGTTCAGTTGGTGAGGGACTACGACCCGAGCCTGCCAGAACTGGCGCACGATCCCGATCAGATTGAACAGATTTTGTTGAACATCACCCGCAATGCTCTGCAGGCACTCGGGGAGGAAGGCGGCACAATTACACTGCGTACGCGCACTGCTTTCCAGATCACGTTACATGGCGTGCGTTATCGTCTGGCGGCCCGTATCGATATTGAAGATGACGGCCCCGGCGTACCGGCCCATTTGCAGGACACCCTTTTTTACCCCATGGTCAGTGGCCGCGAGGGAGGCACAGGTTTGGGCCTGTCCATCGCGCGCAGTTTGATTGATCAGCATTCGGGTAAAGTTGAATTTAACAGTTGGCCAGGACACACCGAATTCTCGGTTTTCCTGCCTATTCGCCAGTGAGGTTCTTATGCAACGAGGGATAGTCTGGATCGTCGATGACGATAGCTCCATCCGCTGGGTACTTGAACGTGCGCTCACTGGGGCAGGTTTACACTGCACTACGTTTGAAAGCGGTAATGACGTGCTGGAAGCCATTGCGACTCAAACCCCTGACGTATTGTTATCAGATATTCGCATGCCCGGCATGGACGGTTTAGCGCTGCTGAAACAGATTAAACAGCGCCATCCGATGCTTCCGGTCATCATAATGACCGCGCATTCCGATCTCGATGCTGCCGTCAGTGCATATCAGCAAGGCGCGTTTGATTATCTGCCAAAACCCTTCGACATTGATGAAGCCGTAGCGCTGGTAGAACGCGCCATCAGTCATTATCAGGAACAACAACAACCGGCCCGCACGCAGCCCGCCAGCGGTCCGACGGCTGACATTATTGGCGAAGCGCCAGCCATGCAGGATGTTTTCCGCATCATTGGCCGTCTGTCCCGCTCGTCGATCAGTGTGCTGATCAACGGAGAATCAGGCACCGGTAAAGAACTGGTGGCGCATGCTCTTCACCGCCACAGCCCGCGCGCTAAAGCCCCTTTTATCGCGTTGAATATGGCGGCAATCCCGAAAGACCTGATCGAGTCGGAACTGTTCGGCCACGAGAAAGGCGCATTTACTGGCGCGAATACTGTTCGTCAGGGGCGTTTTGAGCAGGCCGATAACGGCACGCTGTTCCTCGATGAGATTGGCGATATGCCGCTCGACGTACAAACCCGCCTGCTGCGGGTGCTGGCAGACGGTCAGTTCTATCGCGTCGGTGGCTATGCGCCGGTGAAAGTCGATGTGCGAATCATCGCAGCGACTCACCAGAATCTGGAACTTCGGGTTCAGGAAGGCAAATTCCGTGAGGATTTATTCCACCGTCTGAATGTGATCCGCGTGCATTTGCCACCGCTGCGTGAACGTCGTGAAGATATTCCGCGTCTGGCACGCTACTTCCTGCAAGTTGCCGCGAAGGAGCTGGGCGTAGAAGCGAAGAACTTGCATCCGGAAACAGAAACTGCGCTGACGCGTCTGCCGTGGCAAGGTAACGTGCGCCAGCTGGAGAACACCTGTCGCTGGTTAACCGTGATGGCGGCCGGTCAGGAAGTGCTGATTCAGGACTTGCCGAGCGAGCTGTTTGAAACCTCGGCGCCCGAAGCGGGCGGACAGAGTTTGCCAGACAGTTGGGCAACGCTGCTGGCACAGTGGGCGGATCGCGCGCTGCGTTCCGGTCATCAAAACCTGTTGTCAGAAGCACAGCCTGAAATGGAGCGCACTTTGCTGACCACGGCGCTGCGCCATACGCAAGGGCACAAGCAGGAAGCCGCTCGTTTACTGGGCTGGGGGCGTAATACCCTGACACGTAAACTCAAAGAACTGGGCATGGAATAACACCCGCGTGAAAAGCAAAACAGCCGCAAAAGCGGCTGTTTTTGTTTGGGGAAACGCTGAGTTCGCCGGTCAGATCACGCGGGAGAATTGCTGCTGACGGACCTGGCGGCGTAAATAGATATCAAAACACATGCAAATATTGCGGATCAACAGACGTCCGCGCGGCGTGACCTGAATATGTTTCTTGCTCACCTCCACCAGTCCGTCTTCCACCAGCGGCACCAGCAACGCTAAGTCTTCGGCAAAGTACTCATTGAACTCAATACCGTAACGTTTCTCGATATCTGCAAAATCCAGTTCGAAATGGCAGATCAGTGCTTTGATCACATCACGGCGCAGGCAGTCATCGTGGGTCATCTCCAGCCCCCGCCAGAGTGCATTTCCCTGCCCTTCAACCCGCGCGTAATAAGTTTTCAGGTCTTTCTCGTTTTGCGCATAGGTATCACCCAGCATGCTGATCGCGGAAACGCCCATGCCAAGCAAATCACTGTCGCCCTGCGTGGTGTAGCCCTGAAAATTGCGGTGCAATTTGCCTTCGCGCTGCGCAATCGCCAGTTCGTCATTCGGGCGGGCAAAGTGATCCATCCCGATAAAACGGTAACCGGATTCTGTCAGTGAACTGATGGTTTCCTGCAAGATTTTCAGTTTCTCTTTCGCACCGGGCAAATCTGCATCTTTGATTTTGCGTTGAGCGGCGAAAAGATTGGGCATGTGCGCATAATTGAATACGCTGAGGCGATCGGGGTTCAGCGCTGCAACGCGTTGCAGCGTATAGGCAAAACTTTCGGCTGTTTGTTTTGGCAGGCCGTAAATGAGATCGATATTGGTCGAGTTAAAACCCAGCGCGCGCGCGCGTTCGATCAGAGCAAAAATGAAGTCTTCGTCCTGCTCACGATTTACCAGACGCTGTACTTCTTTGTTGAAATCCTGCACGCCCATGCTCAGACGATTGAAGCCTTCGTTGCGCAGGTGATCCAGCACATCCAGCTCGATTTCACGCGGATCAAGCTCCAGCGACATCTCCGCATCCGGCAGGAGAGTGAAATGTTCACGCAGAAGGGCCATCAGACGGCTTATCTGGGCTTTAGTCAGATAAGTTGGAGTACCACCGCCCCAATGGAGTTGACTGACGTGACGGCCCTTAAAGAGCGGCGCACGGTGGCGGATCTCTTTCTCGAGTACGTTCAGGTATTCTTCGGCTTTGTGCTGCTGACGGGTGACGAGTTTATTACAGCCACAGAAGTAGCAGAGCTTATGGCAGAACGGAATGTGCACATAAAGCGAGAGGGAACGCTCGGGATAACGGGCAGCGGCTTTTTCAAAGGCTGCATCGTTGTAGCTTTCGCTGAATTCAAGTGCTGTTGGGTAGGATGTGTATCGCGGTCCCGAGTAGTTGTACTTCTGGATCAGCGCTAAATCCCAGACGGTTGTCTGTTCTGACATGGGTGACTCACTCCTTCCGGCGTCGGATGCTACCGGTTCGCCTTACCGGCAGGCTTTTGGCCTGCCGTGCAAAGGTCGCTCTGCGCAAACGTGCTTTGGTTTTCGATAACCGCCATAGTTTACCGAATAACCAAAGCAGATAACATGCAAAGAGTAAGGCTATTGCCGGAATGACCCAGCTCATGGCTTAGAAACCGTCTGTCGGGTTCCCACGCTTGAGCAGCTGCATCATGTCTTCGTTCTTTTCTTCTTCTTCATCATCTTCGTCATCGCCAAGTTCGATACCCAGCAATTCCATCAGAACGTCGATGCGATCCAGAGTCTGATCAACATATGCCTGATCTTCGGCGCTCAGTGCTTTGCCGTCATCAATAAGATCCAGCAAACCATCCAGACGCTGATCATTTTCCAGCAACGTCAGTTCTTCTTCCGGCGTCATTTTTGGTTTCGGGTCTTGCACTGGCTGTGCGACTTTCTTCGCTTTCGGTGCATTGTTCATGACGGTTTCAACGATCAATGGCACTGCTTTTTTACTGCCGATGCGCGGATCGGTTTTCTTCGCCGCTGCACCGCTTTGGTTTTGGTTTGCATCCGGGTTCGCACGGGAACCTGCCTTACGGCCGCGGCGGCGGTTGTCACGCTTGCGTTCACGCGCTTCAATATCGAGCTCGACGCGATTCTTTTTTCTCTTCGGTTTAGCTGTCGCGGTATTGGCGCGCGGGGCTTTCGCTGGCTGTTTCATGGCTTCTGCTCTTAGGTGTGTACATTTAGTATAGATTTGCGGCGGAATCTAGCAGAAAGCGAACAAAGAAAAAAGGCAGCAAGTGGACCTTGCTGCCTTTTTCTTTCCTTCGTGCGAAGGATATCCATCAAACACTTTCCCTGTATAGCGTCAACGTCCCGGTTTTTCCTTTGCCTTTCAGGGCCTCCCGCCCCGTTCATCCTTAAAGCGCCCTGCATTTCCTGTATTCCCTGAAGGCTCTTATCGTCCATGTTTCCATTCTTGCCTTCATTGCGTAAGAAATACTTTACCCTATCGCCGCAAAGGCTCAAGATACTGCCCTGTCGTCTTATGCTTCCAGCCAGTGCTTTATTTTTATCGCATTGAATCTAAAGTGAATTAAAAAATTCGGCGACCCAATAAGCGCAATAACCCGCATTATGAATAGCAAATGTCTTACATCATGAAGGCCATTTTCCCCCGCCTTCATCTCTGTGGTCCCTTCGCATCATCATTCGGATTGTAAAAACACTGAACGTATCCGGGCGCAGTTGCAGTTATAATCGCCAGTCAGCCAGATACACAAGCCTCACGGAGACGCACGTTTTGACCAGCCAAACTTACAACTATCATATGACCCATTTCGTCCTGAGCGCCCCGGATATCCGGCATCTGCCGAGTGACGCAGGCATTGAAGTCGCATTTGCTGGTCGTTCAAACGCCGGCAAATCCAGTGCGCTAAATACGCTGACCCAGCAGAAAAGCCTGGCGCGAATCAGTAAAACCCCTGGCCGTACGCAATTAATTAACTTGTTTGAAGTGGAGCC
>Ga0302174_10000049_pt1 | contig 59782 bp, 73 predicted proteins | sample I_Fen_N3_2_FD_198789 | JGI IMG/M metagenome (GOLD analysis project Ga0302174, IMG submission 198789) | Peat permafrost microbial communities from Stordalen Mire near Abisko, Sweden - I_Fen_N3_2 | ecosystem: Environmental > Terrestrial > Soil > Wetlands > Permafrost | place: Sweden: Abisko... | reverse complement strand
AACACCTTCATCCCGTCTTTTTTCATCTGGTTCAAAACGGTATGCGCGGCAATGTACTTATCCATTTCATTCATGGACAAAGCCACTATATCTAAAGGATTGTCTGAAATAGGCTCTAAACCTGCGGCCAGTCCTGCGTTAAAGTCCTGGTAGATACGTTGCTTGGTAAAACCTTTGCTACCTTCTAACGGCCTTTTTGATAGGCTGCTGATAATAGTGCGCTGGGTTTGTTCATCCGTTGCGCCCCGTGGTTTCCATAAATGCTTGAAATAGTTTTCCCTGAGATTTTTTAATACGCCAGTTCCCAATGCCTGCACTTGCTCGGCTTTATCGGCATACATTTTTGAAATGACATCAGCAATGGGTTGTAACTCTGGATGATCGACAAAGAAGCTTTTATCTTCTGAGTCTATACCCTGCATGAAGCCGTAATTTTGCTCTTTAGGCTTGCCCACAAAAGCTTTGTCTGCGGCTATCGTCAAACCTTTTTCGAGTAGATCACGGGCCTTTTGCGCCAGGGTAAGATTTTCAGATTGTTCGACAATTGCTTTATTCATGTCGGCTTGAAAATGGATCTTCTGGACTTCCAGTACACCCTTGATTTCATTGATTTGTCGTGCCACTTCCAGCGCGGCATCGCTCCGGTATTGGGGCGCGGTGGCTCTTACCAATCCGTCCCAGGCTTGACTGGTGCCTTCGGTCACGGTTCTTACATCGGCATTGTTGCGTATTTTGGTAGCGGCTTCCTCAATGTCGCTGCGAACGCTGTAGCGAATGTCGTTGTTGGTGGGAATATCACGGCTAGAATCCAAGCCGCGAGATTTTGAGAACAGGGGACCATTATTGACTTTCCCTGCTAGTTGGCCTAATGTTACATTACCATTAGGCGATGAGGGGGTGATCACCTGACTCTTTGAGTCAGACAGAACCCGGGTTGATCCGACTTCATCGCTTAGTGCTATATCTTCAACCTGATGATAGTAATATCCTCTTCCCCGAATATCATTTTTTACCCTATCAACAACGATACGCACAGAATAGACCTTACCATCTATAGTAACCGCCGCGTAATAAGTCTCATAACCCAGTATATGTTTTTTAGTCTCGGTCTTTGTATTTTCCTCATACCCCGTATAAGCCGATTCTCTAAGTAATTGCGGCAAGATGGCATATAAGCGACGCGATACTATTTTTCTGTTTTTTACTGACGTTTCAATACCGTCACGGTAAAAACCTATTTCATAGCCAGTTTGAGTGTTTGTTTCTTTTATATTCCTGTATTTATTAAGCAGATATTTTGCTAAGGTCTTAGCATCGCCATCAACCGGCATCAAGGGATCGTCAATCAAAGGTATCGGTGTCATTTCCATATCAGGATTATACTGCCATTGCTCGCTTTCCTTATTGCTTGCCAGCGCACCCTGTCCTGACCATTGCGGTGCAGCTTGGGCTTGAACTTTAGCGCCATATTTTGACATAGCGTAAAGGTCGGAAGGGTTCAACCTGGAAACAAAGCCGAAGTTAAGCCCAGCACGTACCAAGGCTATGCGGATCGCGGCAAAGAAGTCCTTGATGGTTTTGAGTAGTTTGCCGGTGAAGGATTGGGGATTCTTGAGATATAACTCAATTATGTGGGCGGCAAATTCTTCCCGTTGATTGGCTACTGCGGTATTAGCAGACACGACCCGTTTAGCGGCATCTAACTCGATCTTGCTGCCGATACCTTTTAAGGCCAGTTCAAAACGTCGTTGCAAATCGGCATCAAAAATCGCGGTAGAGGCTTTTAGTTTGGGATCGGTAGCAAGGCTCCTGTGATAAAGTTCATGGGCTAAAATACCTTCCTGGTTGGCTTTATTCAGCATATCCGACACCAAGTAAACGGTATCGCTTTTAAGGTCATACAGGGCTTGTACGCCAGCTAACGTGTTGCCACTACGGATAGCGGTGCTTAACGCTTCGCCATTAGCCCATAAGTGTTCTGGCAGGTTACGTATGCCTTGAACCACTTGCAGCTTTCCAGATGAAATTAACGCACTAAGGCGCTTCTGGCCGGTGAGCCATGACTTAACCTGCTGGACCGTGCTGCCGGTGGTGGGTGTTGTGGCCTTGCTGTAAAGCGCCGTGCCTTGGGGGGTTTCTTTGGTTTTATAAAGCCCATCCAGCACATGCGTTGCTGAATAAATGCCATTCGGCGTATTCTGCCGTTGCCATGCGCTATTGTTTGGCGACCACTTGAACGCGGCTTTTTTCAATGCAGCACGTACTTCGGTACTGGGTTTTTCGTCAAACAGTATTTGAACTCGCTCGGCTTCGTGATTATTAACAACCTGTGCGCCTTCGTATTCTTTCAACGTGACCGTGCCTTGTTCCCTTTTGGCTTCTTCCTTCGCTTCGTTAGTCTTGTCGCGTAATGCCCATATTGAATTTTTTGGCGATATAAGCGGCTTCTTTAAATCCTTCTGTGTTTCCTCGATTAAATCTAATGCACCATTAACAAGATCGGTTCTGCCTTTATTTGATAATGTTTTTAATCTCCCTACTAAATTACTAACAAACAATGGTCTGGACATTCCTACCGCACCATCATCAATGCTTTTTATAGTGGCTAACGAACTAGCTACCATCTTATTAACACTATCTTGCTGCTCTTTTAATATTTCAGATTGTGGTCGTGAAGCTAAAGCTATCTTTTTTAAATTCTCCTGTCCATTTTTATCAAATTCCAGTAATTCAGTTAAACGATTATGCTCAACATTATTCGCTTTTTCATTGCGCCTTGTTGGGAAGTTTGCGGGGCCGGTTACCATTGGTGATGCGGTTTTTGATTTAGCATTTAAGTGTGCTAATACACGCTTTAAATACCCATCTTTATAGGTTGTAAAGGAATCCTCAATTATGGCTTTATGTGCGTCTGTTTTAGCGTATTTAATAACATCGTCATAGACTTTTTGCATGTGTTCAACATAACCATCCTGTTCTTGTTGTGCGCGTTTTTCAGGCACCATGCTATTCCAAGTATAGGCGTTGTATGCTGTGTCGTAAGGTATGTCATTTTTAGAAAATAAAGGGGGTGATGTTTTTTCACTTTCGTCTTTATTTTCTTTAACCAACGATTCAAGTTTATTTAAAGACTCTTCCCATCCTTTGGTAACTTGCCCGTTTTGGAAGTCTAAAATCTTTTCTTTTGTGCTTAATACAGACTGGTACAACGCATTGTATTGAGCATCATCCTTATAGTTTCCGGTTCCAGCACGTAACAAAGTAACGCCTTCGTTAAAGCTTTGGTACATCTGGTTTACTCTGCCAGAACTTGGCATTTTATCCAGGTCTATACCCTCGCTTATTTTATCGGCTAATGCCTGTCGGTCTTTTTCAAAGTGTGGTCTGGCTATTTTATCAGTCGCCACCGGCTTAACAGGTTCACCAAAAACAGGCTTGCCTTGTTCCTGATTTTCCATCCATAGTACATTTGAATAGGGCGCTTTATTGATGGCTTTGATTGCAGCCAACATAAATTTTCTTAAATCTTCGCCAGCACCTTCAATCTTGGTAGGCCATAAATCTTTCTGGCTTAATGATTGGATTCCGGTTTGCTGTGTTTGTCTACCATGATCCCATTCGGATTGTTGGGTGCGCTTTTTATCTAGCCATTGTGAAGCGGATAATCCTTTAGGCTTAATCAGATTCCGTTCCAGCATTTCAGCGCCTAATCGGTTATAGGCATTAAAATAATCATATAAAAGGGGCTTAACGTTCGCTTCCCAATAATTATGGCCGCGTTGTACAAATTCATTGATAGGCTTGGCTTCGGCCTTAACCGGCTTAACGGCTTCGGCCTTAACAGGTTCCATGGCTGTGGTTTCTTCGCCTAAACTAGCCAAAGCCTCTTGATAGGCGTTATCGAACTGAGTCTTTAACTGTGCTTCCTTGCCCTTGTATAAGTCTGCAATCTGTTCCTTGGTAAAGCCATTATTAGCCGCTATTTGTGCAGCAATTTTAATATCGCCTACCGGATCGGTAGCGTCTTTCCGTAAAGAATCCGCCAAATAGCCTTTAGCCTGTGAGAAGCCATCAATTTGTGCAAAGTTTGGCTTGAATGTGGGCGTTGCGTTTGATGTGTTGCGGGTTTCCCTAAAGCCTTCTGACGCTAAAACTTTCTTCTTGAAGTCCTCAAGGTGTTCTTTGGTGTTCAGTACCTTAAATATTCCATCGCCAGGAACATCGAAAGTAACCTGTCCATAGGTATTTTTTAAGTCACCAATAGAGTCATCATTTTCAAGCCTATGGTTAATAGCCTCTTTTATTTCTTTCTGTGATGGACTTCTTTTATGGTTAAGATCAATAGTCCTCGCTCTATTTTCGGCTATTTCATAACGTGCCTTTTCAATAGACTCATTCGTTACATCATGGGCCTTTAAAATTGCTGCATCAATATCCTTAATCAGCCCTTCACGCATTTCTGTTTTAGGTACGTCTATCTTGTTAGCGGCCTTGTTGATGGTCTTTTCAACAACAGTCGGCGTTACACGCTCTATGTGGTCGCCTTCTATGTGCTGTTCAGCCTCGCTTGTCTGTAACGAATTAAAATCAATGCCCTTAATCCGGTCATAGCCAAAGCGTCCACGCGCCCACCCGGTTAAATCTTTTTGAGTTTTACCTGCCTCTTGAATCTCCTTTGTTTCGGCATCTGAAAACCCATTGATACCTTGAGTTTCTGTCTGGGCTTGGGGAGGTTCCGCTTGCACATTGCCTTTATTAACGAGGCTTTTTCTAACAGCAATAAAGCCCCCTTTTATGGGTTCAATATTAAAATCCTCAACTTTCTGACCTATGCTGCGAATCTTTAATGCGGCAATCTTTTCGTTTGGAAATGGCTTATCATTTTTACCGGCAATATAAGGCAGGTCTTTCCACGCTTCTGTAGCCTTCTCGCCGGTCAAGTCAATATTATCGCGGTGAATCATGCCATCAATTTTTCTTCCATCGCGGTTAAATCGCCTAAGCATAGTCCTGTCTGAATCAAGCTCTCGTTTATCAACAAGATGACTGCTACCATAAGTATCTTTTACCTTTACAAGTTCAGCCTTAACCTGTTCAGCCTTGGCTTCGGGCGCTTCTGACTGGGCTTGTGACTTGGCTTCCGGTGCGGGTTGTTCGGCCTTGCCCGGCTCGGCCTTGGCCGTGGGCTGGGCGGTTGCTTCTTTGTCGATAAGGTCTTGTATTATTTTTGCATGAGTTTTATTCACGCGATTGTATTCGATAGCGGATTTTATGTGATTCTTAAAAGTTTCATCCGTATTGTCTCTTAACGTAGCCGACACAACATTCCACGCATCAACAAGACCTTTTGACTTATCGGTTTCTAATAATGCCTTGTAGTGTTCATCTACCTTTGTTTGCAATGCGCCTTTTGAAGTAACCGCCGCTGGTGCGCTTTCTTGAATAGGCGTCGGCGGTGTTGTTGATTTTGCTTGCACAATCCACTTATCGCCCTGCTGTACCGCCGTATGGGTTTCCTTAGCCTTCTTTAACTGGATGGCAAGGTTAGCGCCTTTCTCGCTCTTAAAAGTCTGTGGCTGGCCGTTTTTGGTGAACATCGGCGCTTCTGCGGTAGGCGCTTCGGACTTGGGTGCTGGCTGCGTTGGTTTGGTTTCGGTTTGTGTGGGTTTTCCATAGTTAGCTTCGCGTGAGTCAATTTCCTTAATAACAGACCTATACTTTTCACTGTAATCATGGCCTTCTTGCGTTTGTAATGCTGGATTGATTTTATTGTCAATAATCCCTGGTGTGCGATTAGCCCAACTATTTAATTCATTTCCAGTACGTTTTTCTTCAGCCTTGAGTTCCTTGTCAGAAAGATTTTTTAGACTATCAGCATAAGGCCTATTGGCTTTCTCTGCCGCTAACCAGAGATAGTCCTTAAGCACTTTATCCGGTATGTTTTCACCACTCTTGAAAGCTTTTTCAACGGCATCACGGTGTCCGCCATTATCTATTCCCTGACGTGCAGCTTCTTCACTCGTCATTTCCCAAGGTTGCTTCAGTCCAGAAGCCAATCCCTCAGCCGTTCCAGTCTGCTGGGCTGGTGTTTCTTCGCTAACGCCCGTAGTGCTGGGCTTAGGTGTACTTGTTCCTTCGGGTGCTTTTTGTTGTGCGCCAGGAGTTGGTTTAGTTGGTTTTGCAGGTGCTTCATAGGGTGCTACATCTTCAGGGTTAAATGTCCAAGGGTCAACGGCTTCGCCTCTTTGTATTGCGTTGAATTTATCCTGGTCAAGATAATCATTACCGCCAAGGTGCATCAACTTCGTATCGTCGGCGGGGTCAATATGCGTCGGCGTAAATTCAGCGCCCAAGGGTTTATTCTCAGGCGCTGTCTTTTCTTCTAGCAGGGTTTTTTGCCCGGCTTCGGGGGCATTTTTTCCTGTGATTTCTTCGGCTTTGCCATGTGGCTTCTCCGGTTGGGTGAGTGTGGCCGCTGGTGCGGGTGAAATTATTGGTTGTCCTTGGGATTGTCCTCCTTCCTCCGTAGTACCTTGTTGTCGTCTTCCTTCCTGCGTAAATGTTTGTTGCCCTGTTCCAAGTCCTTTAATTTCAGGCATTGTCGTCTCAACTCCCCGTGTAACAGGGCTGTTGCGTCCTGGTAATTGTCCTTCGCTCGTTGAATTGATTCCGTTTGCCAATTTATTTCCTGCTCCAAATTGCTGATTAACGCCTTGATATTCAGCATTTCCAGTGCGTTGTATTCCTGCCGGGCTGACAGTTTCTCCTGTTGCTGTAACAGGTCTGTTAGCTGCTGTTGCAGTTCTTCCAAGGATGGCATTTTCTGCACCTATAGGGGTTGTTTCTGTTGTAACTTCAGGGGTTACTGGTTGTATAGGTGCTTGGGTTGCGTCTCTGGCTCTGGTGAGAGGGCCTGCTGGTGGCGTATAAGGTTGTTGCCATCCTTGTTTAGCACCTACACCCAATCCTAATAACGCCATAGGAGCGGTGGCTATTGTCGTTTGTTTGGCCGTTTCGCCTGCGCCCTGTTCTGGTATCCCCCATTCTTTCTGAATAGGGTTTTGCACAACATTAGTGGCTTGTTCTTCAAGATTTTCACCTAATAATGTACCGCCCCCCTTAATACCACCTGTTATCAAGGCACGTTTTAACGGACTGGTAATAGTTCCAATAGCCTCTCCTACACGACCTAACGGGGATTTCATTAAGGCATACTCGCCTAAAGCCCCTAATGATTCACCAGCGGATTCTGCTGCGCCATAAAGTTGTGGTTTTCCGGTAGCGTTAAGCTTATCCTGCATAGCTTTGGCTTCAACGGGTGTTAATGGCGGTTGGCCCGCTTGTTCACGCTCATAATTGGCTTTATCAATATTTTGCCGTATAGCTTGGTTTTGAGACTGTTTAGCCATCCCTAAGTAACTGGCACCAGTTCCGGCCAATGCGCCTACACCTGCGCCAACTGCTGTTCCTACGCCTGGAACAACACTTCCTAAAGCGCCGCCTATTTTGGCTCCTGCTACCGTAGGTGCTATAGCAGCCATAGATGAACGCATACTGGGAGCAGTATTGTAAATATCTCGCATGGTCGCTTTATCACCAAACAAGCCACCAAACGCAGGTTGATCCGCACCCGTTTGATTGGCAAAAGCAGTATCTTCCGCTTGCTGTTTAGCAATTAACTCATCAACTTTAGTTTGTTCATCGTAAGGTGTGCCGCCTTCATAGGTCTGAGCTACCATAGCCGGCAATCCCTTGAACGCTTGCCCCAAAGTTCTGCCATACGCACCTAATGTAGTAGCACTCGTCTGGCTTTTCACATAGTCATCATAAGATGGCGTTGCAGGCTTTATCGGTTCTGGATTCTTTTTAAAATCCTCATAAGATGGAATAGCCATAACGATTAACCTTGTTGGAACATTTTATAAATTTCAGGGAAATGCTTTTGTAAATAATCAGCCCCAAGCTTTTGTTTATTGGTATCGGTTGAGTGCATATCCTTAACAGCTTTAGCTGCATCCGGTGTCATTTTATTACTGGTATCGCCGGCTTGATCTGAGCCACTCACTGAATAACTTTTTGTTTTAGGATCATAAACCATGAATCCGCCCGGTTCTTCGCCGGTAACAGCGCCCATTTCGTTATAGGTTTTACGGTTATTAAGCTGAGTAGGCTTGCCCAATTCCATTTCTTTTAAATTTCTTGCTTGCTCCATCTTCGCCGCTTCGGTTGCGCCTAGTGCTGCGCCCTGTTCGCGGTTAGCAGCCATGGTTTGATTGAACTGGTTGGCTTGCTGCTGGTTTTGCGATTGATTACTTTGCAAACGGCCTGCGTATTCCAAAAACGCCATCGCTTCTTTTTTGCCGCCGTAATCAGGACTCATTAACGTAGCTATCGCCTGCTGTGTCTGTGCGTTTAGATTGGCTTGTTGGCCTTCCTGCTGCCGTTCGGCCTCGCGGTTTCTGGCCCAGGCGTATCGGTCATCGACAATCTTGGCTTGTTTGGCCCTTTCATTATCCCGTTTCTCCTTGGTTAGTGGATCGGCATTAAGCGCCAGGGTTTTATCCAGTTCTGCCAGGGATTCAGGGGTTGACCGTCTACGTGCGCCTAACTGTCTGACATATTTCAAGTCATCAGGATTTACGGGGGCGCCTGATTTTTGATAAACCAGATTACCCTTTATCATCGCGGTAGGTTCGCCATTGACAACGGGTGTTTGTGCAAACTTCTGGTAATCCTTCAAGGCGACGGGTGCTGCTGATTCTCTGCCACTGGTGTCGTTCATGGTGCTGGTTATTTGTTCCATGACAGGACGTGTATCTTTGGGTGTCCAGGACATGGAGTAATCTTTCCCTGACATGGTTTCCCTGCCTGTTTTCGGATTAACGCCATAGGTTGAGGCTGTTGGAACGGCGGTTTGCGCTATTTGTCCGGTTTGCGTATTTCCGTTATTTCCGTTATTTCCGTTAGGTCCGGCTTGTGTTTCCGGTATCGCCGGTTTATTGACTGAGGTGGCTTGTCTTTGGGGTTGTGTTGTTGTTTTTACAGTGGGTGCAGGTGCATTTGCTGTAATCTTATCCGATAAAGTATTTAGAAAATCGGGTGTATCGTTTTTAGTAAAAACAGGCAATGGAGTATTCATAGCTCCGCGCACCTTATTCATACCCAGTTCCAATCCTTTCTCTGCCCATCCTGGTTCGCGCTGTGGAAACATATTTTGTAATTTACCCCTTAATGCCGGGTCTTGTACGCCACCAACAGCATTGGACGCAAAATCACGCGCCGCGTTTATATCAAATGGACTGGCTTTCAATCCTTGGTATTTTAGGGATGCTTGCGCGGGGTCCGTTTCAATAACAGGATTACCCGCCGTGCTTTCATTTAAAAAGGCTTGATTTTCAGGTGTTGTTTTTAAAGTCCTGGCCCATTGTGTTTTGGGCTGTACAATTTGATTAGGTACAGTCACGTCGCCGTTATAAGATTGGTTCCATTGCGCTTGAGGTTGAGGCTTAGGACGAAAAGAAGGCGGCGCTTCACCCGTCCGTATATCGTTTATCGGATTGGCTGTATAACCTGTACTGTAAAACTTAGGCGCTTCTGTTAATATGGGTTTACCGCCAACATGTTTTCCTAAAGCTTCGCCTGTTCTTATATCGGGGGTTGGATTTCCCGTATATTGCTCGCCATATAAATCTACAGCGGGCTTTTTCTTTGGGTCCACAAAAACACTGGCTGCGGCATTGACTACGCCATCCTTAACCGTTGTCTTAGCGCCCAACTGAGGCGGTACGGCGGCAATCATCTTCTTGAACGTACCAAGTCCAAAATGTTTAACCACTTTCGCCGGGATCACAACCTCTCCCTTTGATAGTTTGGCGGGAATTGAATCCGAAGTTGCCGTGCCTGGGCCTTTTACTTCGCCGCCTTTCGCCAGTTTTCGGGGGTTCTTGGCTTCTTCAGCAAGTTGTACATCTTCTTCAGGCAAGGTTCCCATGGTGTTCTTTTTGGTAAACGGATTGTAGCCGGTTGGCAAGCCTGGTTGTGGCCGTGGCGATAAGTCGGTTACGGGCTTTAACAGCGGCGTGTAGGGTTGTCGGGCTGGCTGGTTTGACGCTTGTGCAGGCGGTGGGTAGTTCGGATCGCGGCTGTATTTGTTGCCTAATCTGAGAACACCTGGGATTTTGGTGGGTACATAGTCGCCATTGTCAGCGGCTTTAGGTTGTGGCTTGGCCATGATCTTTTGTCCTGTGCAGGAGGGGTACGCCTCGCGGCGTTCTATGGCTGGATTATCGGCTTGTTTTTATTGGTTTTCAAGCGGTTATTTGCTTTCATCAGGATCGTATTTAACCCCGCAAAATGGGCAGTAGGTAAAAATTAGATGATTTTTTTTGTGTCTTGATATGATATTTCCAGACTTATCACTAAAAACACAATACTTATAAATCATCATTTGGGCTTTTTCAAGAGTTGATAATTTTGGGTTTTTCCCTAAAGGGATATACCCATCTAGCGTAATCAGATGACCACTAGCAAAAGGCGTTTTAAGCTTCCAAGCGGAAAGTAAGCTTTCGGTAACTTCATCTCTACAATTACAGGCCATATCAGCTATTTATCAGCCTGCCGACCAGGTAGGCAACAACAAACACCAGCAGGTATTCAAGGTACATTGTTTCATCTGGTGAAATTGTCATCGCTATTCAACAACACTGAATTTTTAACAGGTATTCATACATCACACGGTTATGTCTGGCATCAGCAAGCGCGTTATGCTCGCCTTCTTTTTGTTCAGGTAACTTGTGATTTCCCAGGGAATCGCATAATTGCTTAATATCACAAGTGTACATAGGCCAACCTTTAGGTAAGTCCATCATTGTCCCGAATAACTGACACAATGCAACATGGTCATAGTCCGCGTAGTAGGCCCAAAATTCAGGCTTACCGTATTTTTCAGGATTACAAAAGTCTAAAATAGAATTTTTAATTTCTAAGCGTGATTTGTATTCATCAGGAATGTGTGTATTACTTACGCCAATACCTCTAACATCTTTACCTAATGAATAAATCTTGGTTTCTATTTTTGGAAGATGAATAAGGACATTTTCTTTAACCCAGTCAGACGCTTTATTAGCATCAAACTCCGTGCTAATCGCATAAAACTCTCTGCCATCCTCAGCCACCATGCCTATTGAAATAAGGTCTATCGTTAATCCATCGTCTATGAATTCGCAATCGTAGTAATAGCGCATGTTTTTACATTGTTTCTTTTTGGGAAATGGTCATTAGCTTAGGCAATAGCAATCATTTAGACCGTTCTGGATAGGGACTATTAAAATACCTTCCGCACTGTCTTTTGTATTCAAGCCCGATAGATTCATTACAGCCTGACAAATTCGAGTCTCTGTAAACTCCGGGCGTGTCCAGTCCACCCTCTAACAATCCTTGTGTACCATCCTTACGGCTGTTTGCGCCATGCCTTGTTTACATGGCAGGTTGGCCTATTCCCCAACCTATCGAGTTACCCGGTTTTTACCCCAGGCTGGTGCTTGAATACTTTGTGAGCGGCTGGCATATTCCCACCGAATTTGACTTTATTAGCGGTTTTACTGTCTAATATTACTTAATACTTAATAGGCCATATTGCTTATTGAGTATTTGTAACCTAATAGTAGGAGGCTCAGTCCTCTATTAGTTAAATCTACCGGGCGTGTTGGGCCTTGTAGTCGGTGGCTTGGAACTGGTGAGTTCGCAAGTCACAAATATTAAATAAAAGCCCTGTTAGTCTTAGACTTTCGGGGCTTTTTAATGTCTGAGCTATTCTAACCCACTTTCTTTATTTTCACGTTTAAGTTTTTTTTCTGTGTGTTCTTGTCGCCATTTACTCGATTCTTCCATATATCTTGGGTCACACTGATAACAATATTCTGTCGCATAATGCCCATGATACGCGTGGAACAATTTTTCCAGTATTTTTTTATTGTCACTTTGCTCATAAGAATTGGCGATTAAATTTATTGCAGGCGCATAATCTTTGGTAAACATCATCATGCTGGGGAAGTCGGGTAAAAACACAAAAAGTGATCTATCACAATCCATGCAAATATTAGCAAACCACGCTGTTGAATCCTCATTTTTATAAATGATTGCCATATCTTCGCTTGAAGAATTTTCACTAAACTTAAATGCTTCCATATACCCTGTCCTTTTTAGGTAGTCATCAAATTCCTCGTTATCAATCCACTCAGGTAATGAATTACCATCATCAGTCCATTCGCCCCGGTTGTACGTGTAATGTTGTGCCATTTTGTTTTTCCAAATATGCTAAAAATCAATAACACAAATTCGCATAAAAATTGCCAACTGGCAAAATTAATTGCTACTGGTAATGCCAAAACGAATCCACACATCGCACACGGTACAAAATTCCAGATGCAAAGTCAGCATCAGCCCTAAGTGTTCATTGCCGCACCGTGGGCATTTTTCGGCGTAACAGGGCAGGGTTATCGTGTCTGGGTCTTGGTTATTTTTTTCTATTAGCATCATACCAAGCCTTAGATTGAGATTTTACCTTTTCCTTATTTGCTTCATACCATAGATGCTTAGTTATTTTGTATCTTTCTTTATTTGCATCCTTATATGATTTGTAATATGCCTTTTTAGCTGCATAATCAGCTACATAATCAGCTGTACGTCTATTTAAATCACATACTTTGCATAGATAACTAAACCCATCCTTCCTACGCTTGTCTTTATAAAACAACTCAAGCGCCTTAACCTCGCCGCACTTCGAGCATTGTTTTTCTGTGCAAGTGGTCAATTCAACAATCCGGTAATTTATTTTTAGGGTTCCGTATGTCTGTGATTTCGTCCTTGAGTAGATTTATCTCTTGAACAAAATTAGCGTTGAGACTTCTCATGCTTTCCAACTCTTTGCGTAAATTGAATATTTCGTCCCTTAATTCGTTCCAGGCGTATTCTGAGTGCGGATTCTTTTTCTTTTCCTCAATAAAAAAGTCACAAAGCCGGGTAAGGCTAACTAATCTGTCGCCTGATCGCCTATCCTGATTGCGGTCTTTATGGGCCATAATTGTGCCTGAAGAACGGTCCTGGACCATCCATACCAAAGATACCTAAACAATTAAGAGCTGCTATAACCATCAATAAGGCGCATAAAATACGTATTAGCATCGTTATTTTTTGCGGTAATGGAATAAATTGAGCAATGATAAGCTCAACGATCCAAAGCACGATTAAAAGTACGATAAAATAAATTAAAAGCTGCACGAGACATTGCATTTTATTCTCCAGTTAAATTAATTTTATTTCTTATCATTGCGTAAATACTATATGAATAATATAGAAAAATATGGTAATATGTAACCTCTAAAACAATTTACGAGGATACTGTCATGTTTGATACTGATTTTTATATTCAACGAATAACCCAAAGCGGGACTCCCGAAAACACAGCAAGAGAAATTATACGAAGCATTTTTGACTCGCAAGTTGACTTGGTTAGCAAGCGTGATTTGAATGAAGCTGTAACCGATTTAAAGAATACTATTGTCTTGCTCGATAAAACCATGAGTTTGAAGATAATGGGCTTATACGCCTTTATATCACTGGTAGCGGTCGGTGTCGCAAAACTGGTGTTCATGCCATGAAGCTCAGTCAATATGCAAAGATACTCGGTATTAGTTACCGTACTGCGTGGAACTATTTTAAACAAGGCTCTATCCCCGGTGCTTATAAACTACCTTCAGGTACGATAATAGTGCCAGATAACGCCATACCAAAGGATACTGTTGATACTCCCCCACCTAAGGAAGGGGATTCTTTTTCTTACTAGCCCAATCCTTGCGGATTGGATTCGCTTACAAAGTTCGGCGGACTATCATAGACCGCGTGGGGATGAGTAGCATCAACGATTACAGGAGATACCTTTCTTGGCTCAACCACACAGAATATACCGACCCAGCCACCGATATTTCTACCAGCGTTTAGATCACTATGCTCATGTTTATTGCAATGCGGACAAAAGAAATCAAAGCCTTTCCTGACACCGATATGGCCGCAATTAAAGTGCGTCTTACTGGTGTATGAGGCTGGAATATTCTCAAACGCAACACCGGAAAGCATGGCCTTGTATTTGGAGAAGGTTTCCAACTGGAAGAACGGCCAGAAGTCTCTGTTCTTGGTTGCATCCGATTTTGTTTTCTTGTGCTGCTTGCTGGTTTTACGAATGCCGGACAAATCTTCCATGCGTATGCCACACTCGTTATGCTTGGCAAGCTCAACAAGTTGTTTACTCATGATATGGTTAATGTGCGTGACAATCCGTCTTTCCTTGCTCTCAAGCTTTCTTACCGCACGGTGCTTACCCGCCTTTTGCAACTTTTTACGGCGCAACTGGTATTGCTTGCGGATATGCTTGATACGGTTAGCTTTGAAGAAAACGCCGCGTCCATTCGGCAATGCGGCCACAGCAGGTATGTTTTGGCCTCTATCAACCCCTATCCAGTTTCCAGTCTCATCAGCATCGGGAACATCCATCGACACGGATATGCAGGCATACCAGATATTTTTACGGGATTTATAGAGCTTAATCGAACCAGCTTTAGCCTTGTTTTCAAGAAGTGCGTCTAGCCAGGCTATATGCGAGGCTTGATGGACTTCAATAGGGATGCGTTTCTTTATCCCACGAAACAAACCGAAGGCCACACTGTAGGTATCGCCTACTTTATGCAGTGTCCAGTTTTGGTTATTGGTTTCCAAAGGCAGGCATTTAAACTGCTTTACCTTTGTTTTGGCATTGGCATTGCGGATGGTTTGATTCATCCACGCCGAACCCAGCGGAATGTCACTGAAGCTTTTGGTGGTCAGTATGCGTCGTTCAGCTTTAGGCATGGCGACAATCTTGTTGGCAACTTCAGTATTGATGGCTTGCATACGAGCAAAATCATCCCGCTTAGACTCATTGAGTCCGAGGAAGGGAAGTTTAAGTGTTTTAGTCGCAGTAGCCATGTTGATAGTATAGCTAATCTTACGGAGTCTTGCAAGATGTATTATATACCAATATAAATTAGGCAAGACAACATAACCTACCCCTTAATAGCGGGTTTGGATTCCCTAAATAGGTGCGTAAACCAATTTTCTTTTTGTTCCTCGATCTTGATAGCATCGGCATCGGCTTGTTTTTGCAGTTCGTCGAAGTGAGCGCGTTCGTCCAGTACATCTTCACTGAATTGATAGAGTGCGTCTTTCAGGTATTTTGGGATTTCCATTTGCGTATCCTTTTATTTGTTTGTCTTATTAGTTTTTTGCATTTTCTTCATTATCTTTTTGCATTTGACTTTGCTGAAGCGAATTGCTTTATTGCTCATTTTTTTCATTATTATCTCTAAAAATTGATTGAAAACCTGCCCAGGGAAGGTGATAACCCAGGCAGGGAAACACTCTCCGTCTTAGATCGGATGGTTTATTTCGGGATGCACGGGCAATCTGGGAGAGGTTTTCGGATAATGAGGAATCCTAGCCCGTGCAAAACTGCTAACGCCTAAACTTCTGGTGTTGGTTCGGGTAAATTGTCAGCGTTGAGAGCGTCTAAAGCATCAACGGCAGTCTGGACAGCATCAAACGAAGCTGTTTGCTCTGCGGTCAATTCAACATCGCCCATTTGTTCGGTGAGTTTATCAATCGCTGCTTGCAAATCGGCAACTTTCTTAACGATCTCGGCTTCAACTTTGTTTAGTTGACCAACAATTGACTGGTTTTTGGTGAGTAATTCGGATAAAAGCATCTCAATTCTCCTGAGAAAATAAGTGTAATTATGGGTAGGTTCTTTTTCCTGGTGGTGCATTTGTATGTACCTTTTTAGGTTATAACAAATTTGGTTTTTTAAGGTGGCAAGGGTCACGATTTAATTTTTTCCTGTATAATCGCTGAGCCGGATAGCTCGACGGAGCAACAAGCAGGAGTCATTACCCTGTTTCCGGCAATTAATCCTCATTGCTGAATTTCAATCCTCGATACAATAACTTGGGCTGAAGAAACAGTATGATGTCAGCCGCCTTACCACTGTACTCAAACGGCTTCTGGCCTTTCTTCCGTATGTTGTAAACATCAGCTTCTTCGGCCTTGGCATAGCTTTGTCTGCGCTTATCCCAGTTTCTATGCTTCACATCGCTCATTTGTTTATTGGCAATTCTTCGTTATCGGGGATCTTCAATGGTATCTCGCGTTGTTCTCTTGCGATTTCAGGAACCCAATCGCCTTTATCACGGTTTAACTTGCTATCGAACGCATAGCCTGCCGTATAAGCGCCTATCAGTACCAGAATCATGGGCTTTCCGGTCAAGCCTTCCGGTAGTGAGGAATAGATGGTAAAAGCGGAAGTCAGGCTGGCAAACACCGATTCTAGCGTCTGCGGCCACATGCCAAGCATATAATCTTTAAAGGTGCTGGTCGTGCGTCCCTGAATCCAGCGAGTGGCCCAATGGCCTATGATTCCCAGGAATTGCGCGATAAGGATAAATAATAAGAGGATCATAGCTTTCCTTTATACTACTTGTGAAATAGCGCCAACATTAGAGTTAAGCGCCCCGGCTGATGCGCCTGCAATCGTTGAATAGCCAGCGCCTAAGGCTTTTGCGGCTTCCAAGTACATTTGCATATTTGCAACATTCAGTTGCCCAGTCGTTGCCAGATTATGGACATTGCCTTCAAACAAACGCAATACGCTTTCAATTTGCTGGGTGACTTTGGTTAAATCCTGCTTATAAATATCAATGCTTCCGCTTAATTGGGTCTTATAAATCTCTTGAAACAGCTTTTTAACTTCGGCTTGTGCGCTAAATCGTTCTAGGCACGTTTCTAAGTCAACTTTATACACCCCTGCGTTAGCTTCGTAAATCTGTGTTTTGGCTTTATTCACTTCAATCGTGCTTTCCGTGGCTTTGATATTGGCTTCCAGTTCCAGGCCAATTGCCTTTAACTGATCTTCATAGATCGTCAACTTCGCCATTTCTCCGTCCATCTTTGCCTTATCCCCTGATAAAGCCGCCTGATAGACATTAAAACTCGCTTCTATGGCGCTTAATTGCAAGCCGTATGCCTTGGCCTGTATTTCATAGTTTTGAATCTTTAGCGATTCCAACGTCCCTTTTTTTCCTATTGCTTCAATGAGTGCAGAATATAAATCCACTTCCTGCTTCTGCGCGTTATATTCGGCCTCAATAATCTGGACCTGCATCATCTCCACATCTTTCTTGGCTTTCTCGGCTTCCAGTTTCAAGCGAAAACCGTCTAACACCGATAATGCGGCTTTTAGTTTGGTTTGATACTGCTGGTCAACGGCCTGCATGACCTGGATGCACAGATTACTTTTGGCGATTAAGTGATCGTAAACCTTGCCTGCCAGTTCTGCCGCACTATTGGCAAAGGCTAAGGATTGCTGGACCGTGTTTCCAACCACGCCTGCATACTGGATCGCCAGTCCTCGAAGTCCGTTAATATTAGCCGCACATAGCCCTAACACGAATTGAAGGTGCTGAACCTCCATCTTGCGCCGTTCGATATAAATGTCCGTGCTTTGGTTCGCCAGGGCATCGGCGTTCTTTAAGCGCCCATTCTGTAAAGCCGCTATTAATGCGCCGGGGGGTTCGGTAAAGCCGCTTTTCTTGAAAGAACCTACCAGTGTTTGCTCTGCACTTTGAAAATCGGCCTGTGCGCGGCTCCGTGCGCGGGTTATCATCGCGGCCTCGATTTGATCGGGTAACACGGTGCCGGTCATGCCTGCGTTAAGCTTATCGGTCAATGTCGCTAACTGGGCGTTATATTCCGGTGCGTATTGGGCAATCCAGCCGTTAACCTTGCCATCAATAAACGCCTGCATTTCAGGCAACATTTGTCGATAGGTTGCAGCCATGATCGCTGAATAGTCTTTGGGATCGGCTAACACATCGGGTCGCGGGGCTTCGATGTAAGAGGGAATAGTGACGGTAGGGACCGGATCAAGCACTAACTTGGCAATGGTTGGGAATTGCAGCTTTTGCAAAACAGGCTGCGTCAGTGCGTCCATTTGCGCCACTAACGCATCAATCTTTAAATCAGGAGGCAACACTGTCCAGGCAGGTATATTGGTTGAGGGGGCTACTTGCTTGAACAGGTTGCCAATATTAACCGTCGGTGTGGTTGGGAATACCGGCTTGGTGATCGGGCTGACATCGGCCAGGTTGGGCGCTACGGGTAGCGTCGAATTAGGCGGCGTATAAACCGGCATGGGGGACGTATCATTTCCAGGCGGCACATAATCTTTAAACAGGTAGTGACCAATATCAGGTGGGTTAATCCCGCCATACTGGGTGTAGCGTATGTTTGACAGACTGCTTAACGCACTGGCCGCACGTTCGCTCATGTCTGATGCGCGGGCTGCCTGTTCTGTTATGAGTCCAGTGATAAAGGATTCTGAAATTGCCATGGTGGTTTCCTGTTAGGAAGTGCGTCTCACGACGCTAATAATTTGTTGTTCACGCCCAGCCTACTGGAACCGAAAACAGTATCCGTTCATGGTCTGGCCAGTCATCTTTAGTTATCAGCGTGTCTTGTTGCGTCCATAGCTTGCTGCCTGAATAACTGGACCGTACTTCCAACGGATGATAAAAAATAGGGTCAGTGTATTTTATATCTATAAAGGGTTGAGGATTAAGCGAATCGGTAACAACTGTTGGTGTTCCATCAAGATCAACAGAAGTATAAAGTTTCATTGTGTAGTCTATCGTTGCAGGCTTTTCAAAATCAACATACTGGCTGGTCGGATCATCGGCTTCGTTGTAAGTTGTAGGTGCAAATAAATCCATATTTATTCCTGTACAATCAGGAAAAGTAGCATTTCCTTCAAGGTCTACTTTTTTCCAGATGACATTATTACTAAAAATACCGGACGTACTGCTGGTTTTAGCCGCCAAATAAGATTCCCTCTTACCGATAACAGCCGATTCCGCATCATTCATGGGGATTATGAAAGTAGTTTTTATAGTGGATGAAATATTGCTAAAACTATTATTAAAAGACGTTGCTTTACCCCCATTATCAATATTATAAACCCAAAACCACTCGCCTGTTCCTGAAGGCTGACCCATATCGCTATTAAGTTCAATCCACCTTATCTGTGTCGATGATCCCCCATAGTCATAACCGCTATTTACAAAGAAATTATCATTGGCTATAGAAATACCAGACGAATTAATATCCATTCCTGCACCCTTATAAACATAAATCTGAGGGTTTGTGAAATAAGATGCCGGGTAATATCCTGCTCCCTGCGACCACCATTCATTCGTATAAGTCCCTTTTGCCGGTGTAGAAGTTTGTTTGCCATTTTTAACGGTAAAAACAACTAATTCGCTACTTTCTTCCGCCCCGTCATTACTGTAATAACAGTAAATAGGTGCGCTTAAATCCAGTGCTATATTGCCAGGTTTTTTGTCTCCAAGAAGACACATCATGCAGTTTAACGGATAAAACGGGGTAAATAGCGTGGTTTGAAAATAGGGGATATGCCTGCCTTCTGTAACAAGGGTTGAAGAAATGACTTTCGGTAATCCGGTAATCACATCAGTTTCCAGTTTAACCGTCACCAAGCGAGTTTCTATCCCGCCTATCCAGCCACCTGTAACGGGGTTTATATATATTTCATCAATTCCTTTTTTAACGACGATGCTACATTCATCGCCGCGTTGGTTAAATTTCCAGCCGTAGGCCAATGCTTCATAGCCTGCTGTCAGTGTTTGTGTTCCTATTGTTATGATTTCATGCTCAGGGATTAATAATGACAAGACATAAGCTTCATTTAGCTTGTTATCGGTTCGCTTAAACGCCTTTACCTTGTTTTTGTCATAATTCATGCGCCGTGCTTTTATAAACTCGCCAGCCATCGTTATCAGCCAATAGTTATCCAGGTCATCCCGATAAATACCTGATGTGTCGCCAAAGCTTTCCAGCCTGACTGGGAAGCCTTCGGTATCTGTTAAGAGTAAATAGGGACCACTAGATAAGGCGGGACGACCTGTTAACGGATCAAGGGTAATCGAATAGTCGTTCCGTCTACTGCCATAAATCGCTTGAACCATCAACTTTAGCTTGCCGGTGAAAACCGATGGGACACAAAAGGTTTGATATAACTTCTTACGCCATAAATCTTCCACATAGATAGGCGTATCCGATATGAAGGTATAGGGTACGCCCGAATAACTTTCGCCTGTAATCTCTTTGACCTTGTACTTCCCGCCCACGGCCAATGATTCTGACCTGTCAATCAGGCGCTTATCTTCTGAGGCGTTTATCAAGGTTGCCGGGTTATCATCCTTTACAAATTCAGTGGTGGCTTGCACAAACGGACTAAACCATAGCGTTGAAGGGATATAAGCCAATTCGTTGTTGCGGTAATTGTTCTCATGGAATAAAAAGCCACTCTCCATGTAGATTTTATAACCCGTATAAAGGTAAGCGAACGGTTGTCCGTTTATCAACCGTAAATGCACCTTGGCCGTGTCTGATAGCTGCCGCCAGTAGCTTTGGAAGGGACTGGTCTTGCCAAAGTTCCTGACCAGTTCGGTTTTGTAATGCTCGACCGTGCTGCGGTATTTTGCCGCTTCGGTCTGATCGCCATAAACGAAAATGGTCATCTAAAAGCCTTTTCCGCTATCATCAACTAATTCCATGGGTAACTGCATGGTTTCATTGTAGGCTGGATGGACACGTTCAAGTTTCAATTTAAAATCCTCCCAGTGATCGCTTAATTTCATGACTGTTGTAACAGAAGTAACCAGTTCTTTTAGTTTTGGATGACCAACTTCTGTTGTTAGCTTTTGATGCAAACGATGTTTAAGCCGACCGTTTTCATATTTTTCAGACTGTTTCTTTATTTCTTCCAAGACACAAGGTGCTAAACGTCTGTAGATTATGTCGTTAGTTAAATGCCCAAAGTATTGCGGACGTTTAACGCCACTATTCGGATAATCTAAATCACGTAAACGAAACATATTTTCATAAAAGTCTGTTGGGAAAGTCTTTACCCATGGTTGTAGTTCCTTAGCTACAAAAGCCTCAAGTATTTTAACAAGTTCATCTTTTGATCTATCTTTTTGATACCCAGTCGCCTCGTCAACAAGTGCAACAATACCAACTTTGGCAAGAGCCCTAACTAATGTTTCAGCTTTCTTTGCTGTTTCTTTCTGGGAAGGCAATAATTTATTATCTTCCCTAACTTTTAAATATAAATCAGATACCAGTGGAATAATAAGAGCGTCATAGCCTTCCTGTACTTTTCCTGTCAGGCTAACGTAGGTTACTTTGTTGATCAAACCCTGCAAGTCCTCGCTAATAAAGGGCTGTAGGTTTTTTGCATCCATGAATGTCGGCATATTGATCAAACGTGCGTTCCCACGAATCGGCCTATCAAGCGCCTTAAAAACAGCTGTCAACGTGACGATACGTTGTTTATTACTTAGTACGGCAACATCTAATTCGGCATCTCCAATTTTTAATTTACCTTCATATTCAGCTTTTATCAATCCGCTCTTAATACGCTTGGCTTCCACGCCCTGCATTGCAATTTCTTTTCTTCGTTCAGGGCTCAATGCTTTTGCCCTAGAAACACCACTCTTGACCTTGCCTTTAATTTCTTTATCTATATTCATGACAATACCTTGTATTATGGTAAAAGCATAAATATAGCTTAAAGATAACTCTACTACAAGTTAAAACATTATATTTACTTAACTCTCCGTTGGAGCTCCTGGGGCAATAACTCTAAACCAGTCAGTTCTTGAATATTTGAAATACGGACTTGCCAGTAACGCCCTACATTACCCTTTGACATAAGCGTTTTGCGACCGCCAAAAGAACTGGCATGGCTTTGTTTGGTAACGCCGTCTACGATTGGCTGGATGAGTGTGCTGCTATCCGAGCCAATGTAAGCGTATTGCAGGCGCTTTGAGTGGTAACTACCAAAGTCCGTCGATTTCGTGGTAACAGTGGCATTGATCGCGGTTCCTGAATCCGTAGTGTAAGCCGTAGATAGTTTGTATAAACCTGTGCTTTTTACACCGTAGTAGTCTGTTCCTATGCGGATGATATGCAGAAAGCCCATATTCGACCACTGTACGGATTCGTTTGTATGCACATTGAGAACGAAACCCACCGAATTGGCAAAGCTGACGCTGCCAGAGGCCGAAACAGTTAAGCCTTGAATCACTAACGCGGCTCTGCCAATATCGCCGCCTGTTAAGCCTGGGAGGACTAAAGAAGCGGTGCCGTTGTATTCGCGTTGGCCGGTTGCGGCCATGACCAAGCCGGGCAGGATGCAATTAGCTTGTCCACCAAACTCTTGAGTGCCGGTTCCAGCTACCGTAAAGCTTGGCAGGATAAGTTCTACCGTTGCCGCGCCATAACTGCTGGCATTAAATCCCGGTATAACTAATGTGGCTGTGCCGTTATATTCGCGCTGTCCGATACCTTCAAAATATAAACCGGGTAATATCGCCTCTGCGGTTCCATGCAGTTCTTGGGTGCCGGTTGCAGTGATAAGCAATGAGGGCAGTCTGCCACTGGCTAAACCGCCCCCTACGCCTGTACCGATTAAGCTAGGCAGGACTAAGGCGGCTGCATTGGGTTCTTCTTTCCAGCCGGTTGCATAGGCGAATAGGCTAGGAATGGTTAAAGCCGCATTACCGCCATGATATTGTGTATAAATAAAAGCAGGCGTTTTAGGATCGACAATTATAGTTGTTGAGCCAGATTTAACGTGGTGAGTGGTATGAAACAATTTGTTTGATGACGGGACAACACTTACATAAAGAGATCCAACTATCGCGTTATTTTTTATTGCGTGATTAACAAAAATACTTGAGGGGATAACCATAATACGAAAATTACTGGTTATAAAATGGCTATGCGCCGTATATATTTTTGTTGAATAAGGCAGTATATGTATTGATAAACCAGAAATTATGCGGCGTGGTATGTGTTTTTCTTTATTAGAATTAGGCGTTACGGTTATCAGTATACTTCCTGATTTCGTGTAATTCATTACGCCTAAATAGTTGTCAAACGCTGCCGTTGGCGCTGTGAAATTCGAGGTATAACGAGCAACTTTAGTTATGCGAATATCATCCAGATAGCCTTTAAAATCTGTATAATTCGTATGTCCACCTATAGATGGATAGCCAGTGCTACAGGTAATAGAACCAGAATATGACCCAGTAGAACCTATTTGAATCCCATCCACAAACACATAAAATGTATTTGATGACCTGACTACCGAAAGGTGCGCCCAGGTGTTTAATGGTAAAGCGGCTGTAGCTGTCATTATGTTAGTGCTTCCAACATTGACAATGACAGAGCCATCCGTGTTAAATATTCTGATCCCCAAGTTAGTTGCTTGGGCAAGTGTCGCATCGCCACTATACAGTGCCGCATAACTTGTAAAAGTATCGCGGCGTACCCACATTTCAATCGTGAAATTCCCTGTACCAAAAGAAAAATCGGTATTTCCTGATACTGTTAAATAGTCACCAACTCCATCAAAATAAGCACTTGAACCGCCAAATTTACTTTGTGCGGTGCTAACATTCGTATTTCCAGAAGGCGTAACCGTCTTTGAAAGGAATGAATTATCCGTAAATGTAGTCGACCCATTAGCCCCATCACAATGCAATAGCAGTAGGGTACTTGAAATATAGGCATCCGCCATGGCCGTTCCTTAAGCGACTGTCACGGTAGGCGTTATCGTGTACGTGTCATTCTGCGCCATGATATAAGGCCCAGCGTTGTCTACTTCAATGGCTACTATGCGCGGCGTGGAGCCTTTGGTGACAATGAAATAACCGTAGATTGAACCGGTATAAGCTGAACCTGTGGCGGTAAATGTCTGCGCGGCATAAGTTCCGGTGTCTCCTGTTACTGTCCACGAGCCATCTGTTAAGGTTTTACGGGCATAAGAGCCGCCTGTAGGTTCTGTTAGTGTTGCAGCTGTGATAGTTTCCGGTGCCGTGGTATTCGTAAACAAGCCCAGGCTTAAGTCGGTTCCGCGATCTGCGTCGGCATTTTTAAGCAGGAGATTGGCGACTAAGGTTTCGCCTTCGTTGGGTAATATTCCAGCCATGTCGTTCTCCTTATTGGGTGGCTAGGGCGATTGTGAAGGTATCAACAGTTGTTAAACTGCCTACCGTTGTCGCCGTGCTGGTGAGCTGTAACACGCCTGATGTGGTGCCAACATCAAAGTCCATGCGGGGCAGGGAGGTTGAAGCGCCCCCGGCATCGGTGGCATTGCCTACGAAACGCGCCCAGCCGATTTGACCTACCGCCGAGCCTTTTAATTTCCAGTTATCTGATGACTTTGACAGCACACCAAGAACAGCGGGAGTCGTGAATGTCAGACCGTTAAGTACATTTCCCGGCGTAAAGACTCCAGCATCTTTTGAGATCGTACCAAGTAGAGAACCTGACACAGCTGAATCCGGATCGGCTGGCCGCGAACCCGAATAACAGTAGATGCACCCAGTTGAGAAAATACTATTGAGCGAGCCTGTGCTTAACAACATGGTTTTTGCACCTGTACTGAGATTAATGTTTGCTATTGACATGATTGTTTCCTCTAGGGATAAGGAGTCTCACGACTCGAAAAAAATCTGTTATTTAATTGCTTCCTGCTGCTTCCTTAGCCTGTCACGAGCTTGATCGTAACTTTCTCCTGGTCTCGCATATTTTTCTATGTAAGCCTTGGTTATCTTAGGTTGTTCTATCTTCTTAGGCTCATATTTGAATATGAATTTAACAATCTCTTTACCACGTTTTATCTGTTTTATATCTACTTTCAGATTACTAAAATCATTTATGTCCTTTACTGTCGGCAAAACAACAAATTTCTTTAAATCGCTGGTTGTTTTATATTTTTCGCCTAGTTGCAATGATTTTCTTATCCAGTCAACATCTACAATTAATTCACTTCTATCGCTCCAACTAGCTAGTAATTCATAAAATCTAAAACTATAAGAGCTTTTGAATCTGGAAACGTCCTTTAATTTATACTTAGTAAACTTTTTCTTTAATTCTGAAATGTAGGGGATTATTTCAGGTGAAAAATATAAGGTAACTTCCCCTTTAATTTTTTTGTGTTCTTCTTTATAAATCCATCTTGCATTAGAGCCATCTATTTCATTTCCAATATGAATATTCCTGTTATATAACTTGATAGCCGCTTTAACCAAGTCTCTATAGGCATTATCTCTTTCAATACCAAGCTCGGTATAAAAGTCATCTACTGTTACGGTAACACCATAATCAACTGGAGCTCTTATCCTTGAATCCCATTTTGCAAGACATAGCAAAATAAGCCGTTGCTCGATAACCGACAAATCATAACTCGCCACTTGAGTTAATTTGTTGTCTTTTGCTACGATTAATTTACTTGTCATATAAAAATCCAATAAAAATTAATAGTATAGCTATTAACTGGTATTTTTACATTTATAAATTCTTTTTAACCTGCATTTTCTCCTAGCAGTTTAGTCATTTTCTCCCAGCAACCTGCATTTTCTCCCAGCAACCTGCATTTTCTCCTAGATGTCCTCTGTAAGCATTGAACTACGCGGCCTCCAACACGCTTAAAACAAGAATAAAACAAGATTAAAAAGAAAAATGGCGGTTTCGCTATCGCTTCAAAATCACTATTTAGCATTCCAAACCGGCCCTTGTGAGTCCGAGAGTGTAACCATGCGCTGTATTCCGTCCGACTCAACAATGGCCGTGCTGACATTATTTCCAGCCGGGAATGATACTTTTCGCTCCGTGAGATTCTCAAATGGCGGGAACGCGCAAATGCCTCGTGATGAGAATATGCGAACGCTGCCATCAGGAAGTCGCGCTATTGGCCGTCCTTGCGATGTTCCATAGCTTGTCAAAGGCGTTAAAGCCCCCTCTGACCACACATAAATAGCGGAACTGGTCGCCACCACCAAGCCTTGTAACGTGGGCATCAAAGCCCGTAATTGGCCTTGCACGATGAAATAATCGCTATCCCGTGCGTAGAGGTGGGGATGATAAGGTTTAGACCACCAGACAATGCTCCGTTTGTCGTCTAGTGGTTTTCCGACATAGAGCGATGAGTCATAATAGGCCAGTTGTTCAACACTATCTGGGAATGGTTCACTCAAAACCTGCACATCATCTAACGGCATCCCTGAAGCGTCGTAATAAACCGAGCCGCCTGCTTCGGTTAAATAAGTTCTGACGGTATAGCCTACCGAGGGCGAATCGGTAGTGATGGCAATACCGCCAGGATTCATTAATTCAAGGCTTTCAACAGGGGCGCTACCGCTTTCAAGGCCGGTAGGCGAGACAAAGGTATAGGTTGCTGAATACCAGCCAGCCGGTAAGCTGCCAGTTGTCGCGGTTAAAACGGGAGGGAAGCGTGGGAAGGTAAAGCTAAGGTTTCTTATTTCATTGCCGATAATACGAAAACCGTCGTTGGTATAGAGAACATTCCTATCGTCTGCAAAGGCCGTAGCAGTACAAGCGCCTAAATTAGCCAAATTTAAATCACTGAGGACACGATAAAGATAACCACCCGCTACGAGGTAGCTTTCGCCTTCAAAGGTCGTGTAGGCGCTGGTGATGTTGGAAATAGCTTTGGTGAGTGCATACCCAGGACGCTGTGTAAGAACCCCTGCATCGCTCAAGTCAACGTCAATGGCCGACGCTAAGGCGTTGTCCGGTATTGAACGTGGGTTTTCTTTGTTGTAGGTTCCCAAGAAGGAATTTATGATCACGGTCTTATCCCATGATTTTGATTGTTAGATTCTAGGCTTTTGAATCAGGTAACACAAACATTATGTTAATAATGCCACTATCTTTGAAGCTTTAAGTGCTTTTGGGTAGTACGTAAAAGTAGACACGTTAGCCAATCCACCATTCAATAGTGTCACTGTGGTTATCGGATTCGTTATGCCTGTATATTCAACAGATGTTGCACCTCCTGCTAGCGTGTATAAATAAGTGCTACCATTTTTCACGGTATTGTTATAAGTAACAACATAGGTTCCTGCTGTGGGTAATGTTAGATTAAACGTACCAAATGCACTAGGTGTCCTAAATGCCGTACCAGATGCTTTAACGACAAAAGTCCCTTGCTCTGCGTTATACCAGCTTAATGCTGCACCTGTGAAACTGGCTACATCGGCTGGACGGGCTATAGCTGTTCCTGCTGTTGAAATATAACTGGACATGGCTGTTCCTGCCTCAGCCTGCCCATTTGTATTAGTTCCCGCAAAAGTAAGTGTTAGTGTCCCTGCCGTAGCCGTTACTGTTAATGAAACCCTATTCCCTGCGCCTGTTCCCGTTAGCGTTCCTGTCGCTGTACCTGTAAGTGTACAAGTGCCTGTTCCAGACATTGAAATTGTATAGGCTTGTGCAGTCGTTGTTATATTTTGAGTTGCGGGTGTTGCTGAGTTAAGCAGTAAATTAGTCCTGGCTTCCTCAGCCAGCAAAGTAATTGGCCCTGCTAACGGGGTGCCAACAGCTTCAGTGACCACACTAGATGCAACTGTGTTGCCGTTGGTAGTGGGGAAATATTTAACACCATCAACTCCTGCACCATGATATGGGGCTGCTAAAACGTTTGCTGATACATATTCACTTGGGTTTTGATTGGCTTGACCTGTTACATCTTCCAATAGTGGATGCCAAACTTCTATAACATCCCCAGTAGTTTCGATTCGAACACCTATATAGGCTTTGGTATTTGATTGCGTACCAGTATAACTAAAGCGTTTCCATGTTGATGAAACCCCACTTAAAGCTGACCCTGCTGCTCCACCTACTGTCAAAAATGTTATATTTCCTGTCCCTGTAACTCTTCTAATCCACCAGCTTGATGTTGCTGTATTTCCAGTGGGTTGTGTTGCATATAAATAAATAGTTGCACTACCAGTAGCCGTTATAACCCACGCTGTTGTTGTCCCATCAGGAGCTACAGCGGTAGGCGTCCCAGGATTTGTGCAACTGGATAATGTCCAACCCCCTGCTACCGTTAATACTTCTGGTTTAGGTATTAAATTCTCAACCCTTCTCGCATTAGCAAACCTAGCTTCATTGGCTTTAGCAGTTTTTATAAGTCCTTCAAAGCTAACAACAGATGACGTTATGTTACGTGCCCAGGTTAATCGCGGGTCAATCTGTGGCGTTTTACTGAAATCAAGGCCAAGCGATGGTTTCTTGTTTGCACCAAACAAAATTGTTTTGATAGCTGCTGTAAGAAACATGCTTTTAAATCTCGGTGGTATGAATCGTTAAGCGATAGACTGCGCTTGCAGTAGCCGCATAAGAACCTGCGGTTTGCATTTCTACAAAGAGACTGGTTGAGGCAAGCGTGATTTGTTTATTGATTCCGTCATTATCAATAAAAAGCGTTGAACCTTCATCTATCGGGGTTCCTAATGCCACTTTCCCCAAATATTTACCACGATCACCTGAGACAATATCCCAAGTAGCTGCGTCTGCTGCTGCGGTTGGAGAGGCGTTATAAAGCCGGATATTAAAGCCGGTCATACCACTATTTACAGCGGCTACATCTATTTCAAGTTCGATAGACGTTATCATTACCTCGCCACCGAATTTGCCCATATTTGCAAAGGTAAAGATGGCTGATCCGCCCACATCCCCAATAAGTTGACCGGCTGAATAAGTTGGGGTTGTCGCAGGTCGCGTGATGGTTACAGTACCACCATGTCCGGTCGGTGTTGGTGTAATAAGCTTTTGTAAAATACCCTTCAATAGCGCAATAGTAGACCACGCACTACTGGAATCGGTCGCTAACGCATCGGCTGAAGTTCCTGTCGCTACAGCAAATACGCCATCATTTGATAGCGTAACGGGTAACGAATTGGCCGCTGTTTTAGTACCGAGTGAAGTAGGTAATAACGCAATTAATGACGTTAGCCGTTGCGATACACGTTGTAGCCTTCCATTTAAACCACTTGAAGCAATATCGGTTGCTGGTGCGGTTTCGGTGACTGCACCTATTTCTGTTTGCAGGGCTTCAACGGCGGTTTTGACAGATAGCTGTGTAGCTTCGGTTGTATCTGATGAACCGCCTACACCTGCCGCCATTTCAACAAATTGAGCGCCCGTTAGCGGATTGCCAGTCGCTTTAAATTCGGTTTCGTTAATCCCGGTTGTTTGGACATTTTTTGATAGTTCAATGGCTGGCATAATAGCGGTTCCTTAAATCAGACACACTTTGTTTCGGTGCGGCCTATTGGCATAATTGCTGCGTTGGTTATCGGCGCTTGGTCGATTGCCAAAGATCGCCGTAAATTTTTTCAAGTGATCGTTTGCCCTGCCCATATCCTGAATATCCAGATCAGGCTGACTAAACGCACGGTAGAGCGTCCATTCCACCAGACTGCGGTGGTGGTTGCGCTGTATTTCCGGTTCGTCACCTGCACTAGACATAGCGTCCAATGGCAAGCGGTAGACTTCCAGCTTGAGCGTATAGGGTTTTTCAGGTTTGGGTATTAATTCGAGAGTGTTATCGTATTGAATAAACCAGCGTGGAGTCCCGTGTTCAATGCGCCAATAGCGATTAATCCGGTCCATCTCTATGCGGTCTGTAGGGTGTAACCGTTCCCAGTTGGTATCAGTGATGACAATATCTGCATAGCACACGGCATATATTTTTGAGTCTAGTGAATAAATACTGTTAGTAAGTGATACGGAAATCGTACAAAATGCGCTGGTCTTGTCGAATAGCAGGTTTTTTCTGAACGCGGCTTCTTCTTCGGCCTCGTTTAGATAGTCGATAAATAAGGTTTGTGAGATTAGATAGTCTGGCACACTGTCACCAAACTGGTTTCTAAAAAGGCGTTCCAGTTCGGCTACGGTCATTTTTAGGTGACTCCGTACAGATCAATCAACCGGGTGACTTGGGTTTTCATATTGGGGATTGACATACGCTTGTCTATTTTATGTCCTGCAAAATTAGTCGCTGCGTATTCAACTAAGGCTTCCGGTGTGTCCATGTTCTCCACCATATCACGCGCAGCCTGCACATTTTCATCTGGTTCCTGGTTAGGGTTAGGTGTGGGTATGATAGCGGGTTGTACGTCTACCGTGTCTGCACTGAGTTCGTAAACGTCTTTGTGCCTTAACAGTTTTTCCGCAAGGTCGTCAGGCACCAGGACGGTTTCGCCTTTGGTGAAATTGATTTTGCTACCGTAGGCACCTTCGCAATAAAATTGTCTCGCGCCAATATAACGTACAGCGATCATGATTTACCTCTTAAAAATATCACGGGCAATAAAATAGGAAATTACCCGTGATTAGTTTGTAACTTATTGATTAAGCTGGTAAACCTGTCCACCTGCCAATCACATCAATGTCCAGAACACCGACCGCATCCGCTGCCGCACCTGCCCATAACAGGGTAAGGTAGGCATCTTTAGGCAGTTTGGCAGGGGCTTTAATGCCCGTTTTACGCAAAATAGCCGTTGAAGATAAGGCTTGTGTGGCCGGGACAAAATACGCGGCATCTTCAGCCGGTGTCGCATCCACGCCATCACAATATTTGTAGCCAATCGAACAGGTTGAACTGCCGGTAAAGGCATCCGATATGGTTACTAGGCAATCGTGGATCTCAAAGCCAGCCGGTATCTTACCCAGAACCAGCGTATCTGCGATCTGAATAGCATCGGTATGGTCTGAATCCAGCCAAATCCCGCCTGTAGCCAGTGTCAGGTTAAAGGTTAGTCTAGTCTCGTTGCCATAGGCAGCGGTAAACGGGACGTTGTTGTTTATATTCTTGCGGGTAACGACGGCAGTCATTGGAATCTCCTAAAATTTTTAATGGTTGTTGCGGTATAAAAACTTTAGAAAAGCCTATATGCCAGCAATCTTTACACTACTGTCTATGGCAATCACACCCTGGTCTGTAAACTGATGACCTGCCGACCCATAATCCTGATCGAATCTGATCTTGCTGGAGCCGTTCATCATTCCGATTAAAATTTCCAGCTTGTCGCCGTGATCCAGTTCTTTTTCTGACCAGAAGAACGGATTGCCGGTCTTGTTGTTCATGCCAAGGGCTGTTGCCAACGCTTGACCACCCAACAAAATTGAACGGTCAACGGCATGAGTAGTACCAAAAGAAGCGGGTACGCAATCTGTCGTTGTTTCGGTTTCTGTCAAGTAAGACTCACACCATCGAATCGGGTCGTTTGCATAGAAGCGAATCGGTTTAGGCATTTTGACAATCAAGATACCATTCCATATACCTGCGTCGCCCATGAATAGCGGGTTTCCACCTGCGGTTTGTGACCGCGCCATGGCTTGCGCTTGCAACGTTCGGAAGTTGGTTGATTGCAGGAACGAGGTGTAGTTTTCGCTGGATACCAACAGAACTCTTAATGGCGAATCACTTGCCATCTTGTCGCCCTCGAAAATAACGGGGGGCGGCGGCATCGCCATGGAATCCATCACGGTTCTGATACCATCAACCACATCAATGTTAAGAACATCGGTTGTAGCAATGGTAATATCATTGCCACTTGCGGCAATCGGTTCAATGCCTGAACCCGTGGACATAAAGTGTCGGTTTTTCGTAGGGGCTTTGACGGAATTAATCATGATGCTGGAAAAATCCACATCGGATTGCAGCGGTACTGCCCATTCAATATTGTTGTGAAAGCCTCTTGCGCCTGCCAAATGAACTAAACTAATCTGGTCCATCAAACGATTCATGTATTCCTCTGCCGCCGCCCGTGCCAATGACCGTAACTGCCATCGGGTACGCTGTTGCGTCATTGCATCGCCAGCGGATACGGGTTTGCGGGTTTGGTTAATACGTAGTTTGTCTTGTGAGAAACTTAACGCTTCGCCCAAGCCTTCAGCATTTTGACCGCCCATAATAGGCTTGCCGCCTAACGGGTTAATCAAATCGAAAGTGATCTCGTCACCTGCGGTTTTGCTCAAATCTTTGCAGAGGACAATCGGGTATTTATTGCTCGATTGAACGCGAATCGCGCTTTCTGCGTCTGACTGCATCGGCATTGGGCCGGTGAGCCGGTTTAAAATGGTGTTGCGTTGCATACAGGCTGCAAATAAGCCTGCGCTCTGGATACGGATTGCTTGATCCGACCCATAGGGTACATTGGTCATAGCCATGATAATTGTTTCCTTCTACGGGAGTGGCTTCGTCTCTTATCGACGTTGCGTTTTCTCTGCCCTAAGCAGAGTATTCTTTAGTTCATATCAACTTTGCCATCATCTTGTTAATTTCATCCGGTGATTTTCCGAAAAACTTTTGTTCAAGTTCGCGGCTTGTCATCGTCAGCATTTGCTCAACCTCGTCATGCTTTCCGGTGGTGCCTGCCGGGATATCGGTAAGGCTTCCTGGATTGCTGCGTTTGGTATTAGCGATAATGGTTTGTGCTTTGCCTGCTACATCGGTAACAGGCTTAATGCCTTGGGCTTCTTTATAGGCCGAAAACATTTCAATCAAGTCAGAAGCGGGGCGCTTGTATTCCAGCGCCTCGATGTAACTTGCTTTGACAAAAGAGGGTTGCTTGTTGACCCAAACATTAAAAGCTTTGTCGTCAACGATTTCATCTGCATCGGGATGCGCTTGCCTGATGGATGAAAAATAGCGCTCTTGTGCGGTTTCATTGGCGATCTTCTCAACGGGTGCGACCCGTTCATTGATCTCGTTTTGAAACTGCGACAGGCCGTTTTTGATTCCCTCGTCGATCATCTTCTGAATAAACGGCTTCATATCTTCGGCAACTTCGCGGAACTCGCCTTGATATTCTTCCAGAACTGCATCTTGGGCTTTCGTATCGCCGGTGCCAGCATCCTGAATCTTTGCCTCTTGTAGAGACTTGATTAGTTCAGCTTGTTGGCTTGCGAACTGCTCCCATTCTGCCGCCTTTGAACGAGCATCCACCAACTCCTGGTAGGGAATCTGGTGCTTTCCGTCCTTTGCCAGTAATTCGGGTTCTTCCTCTACAGCGGCGGACGACTCGCTGTTTTCCTTAGTGCTTTCGCCTTTGGTTTCGTCCTCAAGAGCTTCGCCGCCTAAAACAGCGTCTTTCTCGTCATCGGTCAAACTGTCGAACTCAGTCGGATTATTTTCGTAATATTCAGCATCTTTACTCATACATCATAAAATCTCAAATTATTCCGTAGAAGGTAATAATTACTCGTATCGTGAGCAGACGGTTTAGAGAGTCTTATATTTATCACATTATTTACTTTTTAGCAATAATAGAATCAAGATGTTAGAGACTATCAACTGATTACACATGCTAACATAACCTATAGGTTAAGTTGCTAATAAATACTTATTAATCAATCATTTATGTTACCGGTTCCTGGTATCAATAGATGTTATTCCCGGCGTATCTTCATCAAAAGCTGATACCTTACAAACGCCATTATCAAAAAGCAAAGCTAATAGTGAGTCTGTCGTTTTTCGTCCTAATGAATCTGGATACCCCCTAACCAATCCCAATAGTGCCATTAAAATACCCGCTTCCTCTTGGCTCATTCTAATTACAATCGTTTTTTCTGTTGTTAAAATCATGTTAATCAATAACCTATAAATAATCACCTAGATTAAGATACGTCATTATGATGCTTCCTTTCGTGTTCAAAATTCCATCGTGGTCAATATCTGTATTGGTTTCAAAGCCCACATTCAAATAAACAGGGACTGGGGTTGTAGTCCCATCAAACTGTGCGCTTGCTGCTAATGCGCCTGTTGAAGCCGTGGCCGTGTATGCAGCTGCGGCACCATCCAACACTTTAGTTAGCTTGGGTAACATATCGACCATTGTTGAACTTAAGGTGATGTTGCTGGCTGCGACTGATCCAATCGCCCACGTCAATGAAGCTGAATCATTAATGGTCCCTGTTGTTGCGGCACGGTCTGTCGTCACGGCCCATTTAAGCGAAGCCGTTACACCCAACAATAAAATACGACCAGCCGGGAAGGTAAAAATCTTCTTACTGGCATAAGCGAGGGCATCTGTCACTGTGATCGCCACATCGGTTAATGTGAAATTAACTTGTTGGACTAGACTTTGTGTGACATTAACTGCGGTTAAGCCGGTTAAAACCTCTACACCTTCGGTTAATGCGCCATCGCCTCCAAGGATCGTAAAAACGTCACTGTGTTCTTGGTAATAACCGATCAGGCCAGCGTCAACTTGCTGGACGGTTCCTGCCTGCCAGTTGTTAGCCTGTGGTCTTTCACCAACACGGGTTGGTGCGGTAGCATCTTGGTTTGATCTTACGGTGTACATGGTGTTCTCCTGGGTTAAAGGTTGCTGTTAAGTGCTTTAGGTAAATATGAGAATGGTCGTCCTGCTTTTTTTGCCCAGCCTACTGCAAGATAACACTTTTGTCTTGCTCTTGCTTCTGGTGTTGAATACAGTAATTTTTGTCTTTTTGAAATAGCTCTGCCTTCTTCGGGGTTTGAAAACCTTAGTTTTTGGCTTTCTGATAAAACTTTGCGTGATTCAGGATTTGAAAATCGTAACTTTTGGCGATCTGAGATAGATTTGCATTCTTCTGGATTTGAAAACCTAAGTTTTTGGCTTGCTGATTGAGCTTTGCGCGCATCCGGGTTTGAAAAATACAATTTTGTTCTTTCTGAAGCAGCGTTACGTTCTTCTTGTTTAGAAAACCTTAACTTCCCTCTTTCTGAATTAGCTCTACGTGCTTCTGGTGTGGAAAGCCACAGTTTTGCTCGTTCTGAGTGTGCTTTTCCGGCTTCCGGGTTTGAATCAAAATATGCTTTCTTTCGTTCTGATTGAGCTTTTCTCGCTTCAGGATTTGAAAAATACAATGTCATACGCTCTGAATTTGCTTGGCGAGCCTCTGGTGTTGAAAATCGTATCTTTGCTCTTTCCGAATTGGCTTTATTTTGTTCTTCCGTGCATACATTTCCGACAACGCCTTCGCCACCATTCGTAATATTGTAACCGTTCGGTGATTTAGTATTATGTTCAGCAATGGCCGCTATTTCCATTTGACATAAAGTAGCCCAGTCGTTTTCTTCGGCTAATATGGTTAACACAGCATCATCGACACCGTATTTTTTGAACGCTAGTCCAATAGGATAATTATTCTTTTCATGCGAATGTGCTTTGAATCGAATATCGGCCGACATAGAACTTATACCGATATAAGCCCGACCGCTGGTTTTAAACGATATTTTATATAACTGGCCCATCTTAAACTCCACTGTTTTAAGTCCACGTTGAGGATGTGACGGCGGCGTGGATGGCCGCTTTTCGGATCGAGTAATTAAGTCGAGCCTAGTCACACTTACAGTATACACTAAATCACCCAATATTCTCATTTCGTGAGGTCTCAATTCCGCTCTGTGCAGAACCCGCCTGTTGTGGCACGGCTGGCATTTGCGGCGAGGTATTTGGCGTTAGCGATTGCTGTCCTAGCATTGCCTGTTGTTGGGCTTCAGGTGAAGGTTGCGGTGGCTGTTGTGGTTGCTGATAAGGTTGATTGCTAAAGCCTGGGTCAATTCCAGCTGGGGTCGGCGACTGATAACCTGCGTTTACTAATACCTGATCTGCTACCGGCGCGATAGCCGGTTGTAGCACCACCTGACTGCCTGCCTGCATACTGGCAAACTGGGCATCAACTAGGGTCTTGGTAGCTGTTGCCTCTAACTGCTTTATCTGCGCCTGTGCCAGCATCATCTTAATCTCAATTTCTTTCATCTTGGCTTCCATGGCCTGTTGGTCTGCACTTGGCTGTTTGTCTGTTTCCTTAATCGCTGAAACAATATCTTCCTTATTTGGGATGTCTGAAAGGTTAATTAAAAAAGGCATAATGATACGTTGATACTCTGGAGGGCTTGATTTATATGCCTCACTCAAAGCTGAGAATTGCTGCACTCGAAATGAGCTTGTTTGCGGGGTATCATCTAAAACGACTTTCATCATGGTACGTTCTACATCGTTATTCAGATATTCCAAGCCATCCTCGTCTACGGTTTTGGCATTAAGCTGGATAACCTGGTCATCTTTCAACGCGCCTCCGTCGATAACCACATCTTCTGGTTTGCCTACGCTATCCTGTATGAGCAAAGCGAGTAACAACTCACCTACTTGCGCCCTGCTCTCCTTAAAATTATCGTCAATGTTGGCTAAAGACTGGGAGCTTTGTTCGATTTTGGCATTTATCGCCACCCCTGATTGATTTTGGTTAGTTGATGACCCTTGAAATTCCTCAGATATACCGCCTATTTTCTGGATGGCTTCACGAGCATCATTAAGCATATTGTACTGTTGCTGGTTCAATTCAAAATTGCGGTCGATCTTGAATAGTGCTCCGGGTTGCGCCATGTGAGCAGCATCCAGTATTACATCGGCATCGGGACGCGCCACTTCTTCCCTAAAATGCTCATCACTTCCCAGTACAGCACCGTCTGTTCTTGTGGTGACTGTAGCACTGAGGCCCCAGCGTATCTTTGAGATTGTAGCGTTGATATTATCCTGGAGATAAACCATCGACCTTATCCGCCCAAACGGTACGCCGGTTCTGTCCTCTCTATGCCCCCAAAACGGGACATAAGGGAAATGATGATGACGGTAAGGGGATGGTTCATCACCCAGTTTATGCGGTCCCGCCCACCAGCTTCGTCTAACTTTGTTGATAACAGCATATTCAGGCTTGATACCTCCTAACGTGATCGCTTGCAGGTGCAACGGGTCATCCATATCGAACTCAACCACGCGACCATCGGGCATCTTCATGATTAAAGCGTTCGACCAAACCCGATACCAACATTCAAACAGCCTGACTTTCTTGTGTTCAACGTCGCGCCATTGCTGTTCTTCGATGGACCAGCCGCGTTCTACATTCGCGGCCATCGCCAGCCCGGTCGCACGGCCACCATCAAGGCTGAAAGCATCAAAGCCCGGCCAGCCTGACACGACATGCTCTAGCAAGTCTGCTGAATCAGGAAACTGCAACTTGGCAATATCCTTATTTATCCAGCGCATCCGTATTTGATAACGGGCATTGTCCAACATCGGTGATTTATCGTCCCAGTCCCACCACAATTCATTACGATGGATAGCGGTACAACGGTACGGGTATTTAAACGGGTCCGGTTCTCGGCTGACTTCGACCCAGCCTAAGCCCACGGATACCTGAGACTCGTAGGCATCGCTACAAGCCCGGTCTGCCCGACTCTTGCGCTCGGCCTGGTTAAGTTTGTAATTGTAAGCATCGGCCACTTCCTGCCCCGATTTATCACCATCGGGAATCACGCGCCAATCGGTTCGCCGCTTGGCTTCCTGCCCCAATATCGCTTCTATCGCCAAGCCTATGCGGTTTTCTACAGCGGGGGGTAGGCCCAATGCGGCCATTTTTTGCAGGATTTCATTGTCTAGCTGATTATTGTCTTTGTAATCGTTCTCGCGGTCGGCTTGTTTGCGCCAAGCGGGTTGTTGCAATATCTCGTGAAAGAAACTGGTAAATTCGTCCAATGACAAGCCTTCGCTGGCTTCTGCGTCTTGGGGATCTTCGATCTCTCGTTCGGTGTCAGTAAACATTTTAACGCCTCCCGGCGATGAATTTACCTTTTAAAGTCGCCAGTTGGGGCGCTCTCTTGGCTGATTGTGCGCTGTTTTTCGCGGTTGTACAATACCAGGAAACAATGAACTGCATAACCACACTAACGCATCGGCTCTATTGGGCGAATTTTCACCTAGATAGCCTACGGTACTAAATGAGGTGAGTTCTTCTTCAAGGTCTGCAAAGTTTCCTACGTGCCTAACCTTGCCCTGTTCGTATAAGGCGCTAATGGGTTCGGCTCTAACGGCTTTTCCCCGCGTTGCTGTGACCATCTGAAAGGGTGTCCGTGGCCGTGCAGTCTGAATTACATGCTGTACCATTGCGCCGCCATAATTGATCTCTCCGACAATCATATCGGCCTCATGGCGTTCATAAGCATCGGTAGCAATCTTTCCCCACGTAGCAGGGCCACACTTCACCGTGCAATCTTCCAGGACATAGCAATTTCCATCAATACCCAAGCCGCCGACCATGATTCCAATAGCATCATTATCCGCGTTATCAACATCGCCTGATCCACTTGGGTCAACGGCCACTACCACACGAATCAACTGAGGCACATCGCCATCAACCACGCGCCAGGTGTCGATGATTTCATCGGTAAATAGCGCATTGGGAGTTGCGTCTGCAAATTCCCCCGCTAAAAATCGCTTTCTTAATCGTGCGCTCAATCCATTAAGCGTTTCAATATACCCATCACTCAGATTTTCAATATTATCAACTGGATTGATCTTAAACGACGCATAATCATCTGGATTGTGTAACGGTTGTTTACTATCTGGATCAACTTTCAGAATGAAATACTTGTATAGCCAGTGCGCTTTACTCGGCGGGTTAGCGTCATAATACATGCGGGGCTTGAGTTGTGCTGTTCGCTTATCTCCGGTTTCCTTGTCGGTTAATTCCTGGTCCACTTGTTGAGCCAACCGGGTAACAACCATGTCTCTTGAAGATTGAGGTATCTGTGAACACTCATTGAGATAAATGGTTACAAACTCCATACCAAGTATTTTTTCCGATCTTTCCTTAACGTCAAGGCCACCAAAATACACCTCTGAGCCATTATAAAGTCTTGCATAATAATCCGTCTTGTTGAGTGTATAACTCACACCGGGGAAGGCCAGCGCCATAATCTTTGGAAACGTGTCATTTACGATTGATGCTTTACAGGCATTAAACCTAAACCTGAAAATAGCATGACGACTGTTAGCCGCTTTTAAAGCCCTTACAATTATCATCCGAACTAACAAGGCTGTCTTGCCGCTACGACTGCCACCAAACAGACAAATGTGTGTCGCTGGACCGGATAAAAAAACGAGTGCTTCTTCCTGCTTATGCGTGAGTTTAAAACTCATGCCGTTTCATCGGACGCATAGGGAAGATAAACACCCAAGTTTCCAGCTATTTCAGTTTTATCCGTAAACATCTTCAAATGTCGGCCTGCCAGTTCAAGGTTCTTGCTCTTGTCCCAGAATTTAATCTCTTTGGTGGTGCCTATCGCTACGCCATCGACAATGATTTCATTAACTTTGATCGAACTTATGCAAGCTGCCACTTCATCAGGCCATTGTTTAATGGGTAGTAAAGTATTATTTTCATCAAAGGCTTTGCGGGGATCGTTGAAAGCGAGACGTGCTATTTCTAGTAAAACGCGGTCTTGAGTTACTTCTGTTCTTAGTGATCTTTCCTGTAATTGTTTATCTATAGCTTCTTGAACTGAAGTTTTCTGAAGTAACTGATAACCTATTTCGCAAGCCGAATTTACAGAATATCCGGCCCTTATCGCTGCCTCTTTTGCATTGAGGTCAAGTAAATATTCTTTGACAAATTGTATTTGTTGCTTGGTAAGCTTCCTGTTAGGTCCTGTTGCGGCCATACATCACCCTAACACCACGCCATAGCCGAACACGCCGAAGATCGAAAGGACAAACAGCACGAATACGCCGACCAAGGCCAGCGTTGCAAGACACTTGGTAAATTCATCGAACAAATTTTTTAAATCCACTTGCGTTTTAACTCCTCGGCCTCAATGTCGTCTACGATTAGCCGTAAAGCTTTATCCGAAATAAATCGTATAAAATCATGACTGCCACAAAGTTGAAATTTTACGGCTGTCACCCGAATTTTGTCGTTTTGAAAACTATACTCAACAATCACATCAAAATTATAAAGAATCATTTTATGCTGATGGATTAGCTTGTCGGGTTTCATGCTATTAGGCACTTTCCTGCTTTAAAGTCAGCAATTGTAAGTCCACCAGTATACTGCATGTGACATTGTTCACGAAAAGTCAAAAATCGTCCACTCCATTCCAGCCCTAACTTCTCGCCTATTTCTCCACATTTTAAAAACAATCCCGCGTTATTCCAAACAGCTTTACCGTGAATTATTGGTACAAAATCAAAGGCAACACGGTAAGCGTGGTAGGAAGAACCTGGCTTTGCATTAGTGACCCTGTTACCGGGTTTCGTTCGTCCGATAGCGTACAAAGCGGCCTGTTCTTCCAGGCTTCTGTACGTGCAGGTTATCAGCGTTTCAATACCTTGCTTTGCACACTCGTCCACAAACTTATGACAAAGTTGTGCAACATGGGGTTCTAAATCACTGATATTTCTGCTCATATCAATAGTCGTCTGAATCCCAAAACTCATAGTTACTTTGCAAGTCGCGTTCTTCCTGCATTTTTAGAATACCGCCGGCCTTGTAAAGCAGATAGGCAACAAAAATAACCATTGTAAAGAGGGTCAAACCTGAAATAATCCAAATTTCGTTTTCAATCATTTTTTTATATTTCCTATCTAACGACAAGGGTATTGAGTCTAACATTTTGAATAACATGATTTTTTATCCACAAAAACTGTGGATAACTGTCTATTAAACTCTGTTTTTTATTTGCTAATGCGTTGACAATAATACTGTTTGTTTAGATTGTCTAATTTTTATACAGTTCTTTTGTTTTTTTTCGGGTTTATATTCAAAAACATAAGCTTTGGTGTTTCTACTTTGCGCTGTTTTCGGTCCCTATCATCGGCCCATTCCTGAACCCATTTGAGCGCATCGCTTTTTTTGTAGAAGATCATGTTTCCCTCTTTCCCTTCGGGTTCCAGTGTGCCACTACATTGGTTCCGCATGATCTGTACGCATTGGTTGTAGCTTAACCCCATGAGTTGGCTGAGTTGTTTTCGGGTTATTGTTTCGTGCATTTTTTACCTTTTTTTTATTTATAAAGGGACAAATAAAATTCACCTGCCCCGTTTTTTGTCATTCTGTCCCTTTATCTTTGTCATTCTGTCCCTTTGAATTGTCATTTTGTCCCTTTATGTCCTCTGTAAGCTTTGGTATTCGTGGCCTCCAACACGCTTAAAACAAGGTAAAAACAAGAGAGCAAAAACGCGCGCGCGATAAAGACCCCAAATTTCTACATTCAAATGTCCGGTTCCGGTATTATTTTTACGACGACTTTACCTTTAAAGTCCACGTTAAAGCCATGATAAACCCAGTGTAAAATAAAGTCTTTATCGTTCATTCTCAGGTATTCGGCAATAGAATCCAGGCCGCATTTTAGCATACTGATACAATTATCCTGGTCATAGGTATGTCTGCTAGGCGGGTAAAAACTAACGCTTATATGGACCTTAGCGCCGCCAGGATTAACCAATCCGGCTTCTTTGCACAGATAGTAAACAGCGTGTTTGTACTGCTTCCCGGCTTTCGCTTTAACTTGCCAGCAATAGCGGCCATTCGGAGATAAGGCTTTTGGTGGCCATGGTAGCGTTACTTCATTATCCATCACTTTTTTCCTGTTTCTGCCAAATAACATCTTCCCCATCCTGCCGCATTGAACTCATACACCAGGGCTGCTCTTCGCTCACAGTACAAGGCTCGGTAAACTCAAAGGCACATTCACGACATGTTTTACGATGAATAGCATGATATTTCACGCCTTCGTGTTCAAAGCTTTCCTCGTTCAGCACAGCCAAGCCCACACCACCAAAGCGGCGATAAAAACCCAGATCATCCATTGATCTACCAGATATTGAAGGGTGTCCATGCTAATCCTCATCGCTTAATTTATTAAGAATATCAATAGCGTTCTTGATTTTTTCAACATCTGCATCCATCGCGTCGTGTCGATATTGTCTATATCCTGCCATTGTTCGGTGATACTCTGCGGCTTCTTCCTGTGCTGATTACAGACCGATTTGCAGCGCATCAAAAATTAAGTTTTTATCTTCAATCTTCATCGGAATAGTAGTTATCGCGCTTATCGGTTTTACGGCCCTTAAAAATGGTGCTTTTAACCCAGTCTTTGGTACGCTTTTCTTCACATTCCGAACAAATGTAATCACCTTGTCGGGCTGTGTTTATCTTCAATGAACGATCTACCCAATGTTTTCCGTAGCGGCAATAAAACTCGTCACTCTTGCTCATTTGCGCTCCAATAATGCTGCTAATTCAGCAAGTTCACCAGCCAATTTAACCAGTTTTCTAGCATTACTTATTCGGTGGACAAATCGCTGTGAACTAAACAGGCAATCCCCTATATCTGATCGTTTTCTCTCATAAAGTTGGAATATTCTTCCTATTTCTTCTACTTTTTCACTCATGCTCATGCTCAATGTCGTCCTCCCTGCGTCGATGGCGCTGTATTGTTTTTAACTGGTGCAGGGTGCGCTCATCCTCACAGTCTATGCAAATGTAATCGCCCTGCCTGGGAGAATGAATCTTGGCTTCCTTATGTGCAAAGTGTTTTCCATATTGGCAGTAAAAATCGTTACTCATCTTGGCAGACCAGAAGCAATCTTGAAAATCTCTTGGCGACAATCGAATAACTCTCTTTGCAAGCTTTTGATTTCGGCTTTTAAGGCCAGCATATCGTTCCAATAAAACAACATAGTTCGTTCCCATGCTGGACTCATACCTTCCGCTTCTTTGTATTTTTCTAATATTTCCTGAATGTTGTTCATGCGGGTTTCCATGGCTCGGTTTTGTTCTTGGAAATAGCTGATATGCGCTTATCATCACAGTCGGCACAGGTAAAATTCCCCTGCCGTGAAGTTGGCAGTCTGTCAATTTCATAGTGCCACTGGCTGCAATAGCGACAAAAAAACTGCGGCTGGGGGCTGGTAGGTTCGGGTTTGGTTTCGTGGGTGTTCATATTTTCCGTAATTTGTCTCTTAGTTTTTTATTAACTTTTTCTAAGGCAATACGTTTATTACGTTCTTCCTCATAATTTTTACGAGCGTTAAAATAATTATTCCTTTCCTGCACAATTTTTGATAGTGGCTCATCCTCTTTAAAACGGGTAAAAACGGAAATAACCAGTTCACCACAAATATGATTACCCTGTGTTTCTATATGCACAGGGTATCTCGTACAAATTCCCTTTGATTTATTAGGACTTAATAAAGATTCCATGCTTTCGTTAAAATGTGAATGTGACCAATAGGCGCAAAAATAGCAACTCATTTTATTCCTTATTTAGTAAATATTAGATTTAAACGTCGATTTTATAATAAGGCATATCTTTTCTTAGTTTTTTATTTTCGTGGCGTGGTGATGCCTTCACTTCGCCAAAAACACATTTTTTTCGTCATTATCTCGATTATGTTTCAACTTCCCGACATGACGGTGTGCGTCATCCAGCACTTTCATGATGAAAAGATAACTCTTTTCCTCCGTCCCGCCCAGGCTCTTGTCCCGGAAATGCTCTAAGGCCAGTTCTTCGGAAATTCCGATAAGTTGCTTCAAGATCGTGATAGTGTCGTTGTGCATATCAATCCTCAATGTAGTGTTTGGCTCTGGCATTGTGCTTGACGGTTTCAATCAGGCTATGCGCCTTGTCCAATATTTTCACAAGTTCAAAGTATTCGCTTTCTTCTACGCCCGTCATTTTCCGCTGCCCGTAGTATTTCGTTTTCAGATCGTGGAGCCAGCCTATCAAGTCCTCAATAATTTTGATGGTTTCGGTTTGCATTGGTTACTCCGGTGGCTGTTCGTATGGATTCCCGCGAAAGTTCTCAAAGCGCGTGTACTGCCCAAGGAAATGAAGCCTAACGGTTCCCACTTGCCCACACCGGTGCTTGTCGATAATGATTTCGGCTATCGGTGCCCTGTAATTCTATGTCGTCACTCATAACATTTTCCTTATTTCAGAAAACTTTTTACGGCCTAACTCTTTGTTCACTTCCGCCGGCTTATGATCGATAAGGTTTGGGTTTAACAAATGCTCAGGCTTCCAATCGGGCCAGCCGTCCTGTATGAGCCGGTTATAAACAGGCGTTATTAACTCCATTGCTACTTTCAAGCTGCTTCCAAAAACATTTTGCATATCCAACTTGTCATCTTGGGAAATATAAAAAACCAGTGGATGTTTATAACGAAACCGTATGCTGCCGTGCTTTTTCTTGCTGTAAGCCAGTATTCCATAAACCTCGTCTACGCTTGGTACGCCTTCAAGTTCGCGGCTTAGGCAATATTTCTTAAACTCCATGAGATCAGGCGGCCATGCTTCGGCTTTTTTTAACGTGACGTTAATACCTGTCTTTATTTGCTGATCTGTTAATCCTGCCAATAACTTCTGCCAATCCTTTGCCGTTTGGCTTAAATTGCCAGCCTGATCGACATGCTCCCCATAGCGAACATCAGAACTCCATTTTTCGCGGTAGATTTTAGTCATCATTGTCCAGATGTAATCTATCGCTCTTAAGCTTAAGCCATTAGTTGATGGCTCTTGCAAGGTCTCCTCTGTCTCGCGCTTCCTTTTCTTCGAGCCTTCTGCTTGCTGCTGCGATTTTTTCAACGGGATTGAGTTTCCGACCAGTTGAAGGATAGGTTTCATCGTTTGGTCTATGTGTGCCATAATTATCACCGCTAGAGTTGAATTGTTTGTTTGAAGAACCGTTAACCTTGTCCGGGTGGTTCTTAGTTTTATGTTTTTCCTTTACCTTGCTTAAAACGATTGTCAGGGCATAAGCAAAGCCTTTTTCTCTGGCAATCGCCTCATTACCTGCATAATAAAAATCCTCCCAAGTTGCCCCTTGTTTCAACGCATCGACCAAATCGCTATGTGAAGGGTTGGTTGGACTTATGCCCTTTTTACCTAACATCCTGCAAACATTACCCCCCGTTAATTCACAACTACCGTTTTCAATTTCGACAAAATCCATTTTCGCGCGCGTGTATCTCTCTCTCTCTATGGAATCAGGAATCAGTGAATCAGCAGGATATTCACCGTGACTTAACGGTGTGTTAACCGTTATATCACCGTTAACAGTATTTTCTTTTTGTATACAATAACTTATGTATTCACTATCGGTTAAAAACGGAAGCGTTGAAGGTTTTTCTGTGTGATGTGGATTCTGATGTTTTTGAAAATTTACGATCTGAATTATGTTGATTTCGTCCACTTTATAACGTCGGATGTGACCTAACCGTTCTATAACCGTTAATTCACCGTTAACGTCTACATCGTAGTAAGGGAACACTTCAGCCTTGATTAATCTCGGTATGTCTTTCAGCAATCCAGACTTATCAGCAAGGCACCATAACCCAGCAAATAAAAGCTGTGTAATGGGTCCAGCATCGGCCAAACATTCTTCTTTAAAGAAACCGGGTTTTATATTTCTTGAACGCATAGCAATTACTCCTCAGTTTATTTTTTAACTTCATAAATACTGCTCACATTTTCTGCATTGCAGATTTTTTTTAGTTCTAATATTTCGTTATGGTATGCCAGTGCATTGTCACGATAATTTTCATTATTAGCCTCCCGCGACTTATCTTCATTAAAGAGATTTACAAGTTTTTCTATCTTCAATAATTCACGAATAAAATAATTTTCCCTTTCTACAAGCTCTCCATATAAATTAAGTTGATCCTCCCTATTCGGTAGTTTTTCTACCTCTATATAAAATTCATCCCTCATTGCATCAATATCTTTTTCCTTATTCCACGCATAATTGATAAGTGCATACATGACATGACGTTTTTGTTCATAATTTAAAACAGTTCCACACAATACATTCCTAGGGTTTCCGTCCCAATCAAACATTGAATCCCTATGAAATTCATCATCATTAAGCTCAATTAATTTTTTTGCCATCGGTTTATCTCCATAATACAAATGTATACAAATTGTTATCACGACTATTAGAATACGTGGTAAACTATTGTACATTATGAACGCAAAATGTATACATAAAACTATGATAGAGCACAAAAATGTAAGGGTACGTGAAAAAACATGGACTAAATTAAAAGAGCTATCAACAAATAGTGAACTGTCTATGACCTTGATAATTGATAATTTGGTAAAGGAACACCTTTCCAGACAAGCCCAAGACACAAAAAAGCCCCACACAGAGAAGTCCATGCAGGGCTGATTGTCTAACGACTTAAATTGTGAGTCTATGCCTAGAATCATGGGCTTACCAGTGTCTTTTTGTTAGATAAAAAAAGGGGGGGTCTATTATTGCGCCGTATTTATAAGTTTTTCTATCCGTACAAATACTTACTTTTCAAAAAAAAAACCGGCATGGCAAGAGAAGGCGATGGCCGGTTTGAGGGTGTGGAGACATTAAAAATGAGGATATTTTAAGCATTGGAAACCGGCTTCTCTATTGACGTTGAGGAAATATCCGGTAAACTTCTTATGGCCCGTTCGGGCATTTCAAAAGGTGGAAAGATCACCGGAAACCCCGCATTGAGTTAGAGCTTTGCGGGGTTTTTTTGTTTATTATTTTGGGTGAAAACTGGTTTTGGATTTTATACCTAGTTGTCATGATCTGGAAACAATTAATTTCTTTACGGGATTTTTTATCAAAATTTCCTCAATTTTTAGGGCATGGAGTTGGAGCAATAGCTATAATAGACAAATAACTTTGCACGAGCCTAAAAAATGAATGACTGGACAGATAACACTATTTTAGAAAACTTGCGTTATATCCGTTCTGATATAGACGATCTTAAAAGAAAGATGGATGTTATGTTACGTGTGGTTGGTGAAGGAGGCATGTTATTAAAAAATCAGCTTGAAAAGAACCTGGATTCTACAGAGAGACTTGCGACTGCTTTAGAGGAAAACACCAAAACCAGATCAAGACATAGCATATATGAGTAAAAAGATAACCGACGTTGGCACGAGGGAACTAGCTAGATTCTTGGGTACAACAGATGGCTTTGCTTACCAGATAAAAAAAGGACTACGCCAACTTCCTGCTAAGTATTGCCAGCGAGTATCACTCCACTTTAGCATCGCGCTATATGATCTGCGGCCTGATATTTACCCAAAAATTAAAAAGGAGACTAAACAATGAGTACGATAACTTTTGACACTGATCGCTGGAAAAAGGGAATATTATAGGTCATAATGTCCGCTAAAATTCCCAGACGAGTTACCCAAAATGATACAACAGGCTACCGCATTACCGCTGCTTCAGGAAGCCAGACAACGCTTTACCCAGCGTGATCTGGCCGCAAAGCTCAGTGTTGCCCCCAAGACGCCTGCCCGCTTTTCCGCCTGCCCGCCACCCGCCGCGAGTTCTGGCAGGCAAAGATAGACCGCAACCGCGACAACGACCGGCGGGCAGCGGAAGCTCTTACAGCCGCAGGCTGGCGGGTTGCCACTGTTTGGGAATGTGCGATGCGCGGGCGCAACGCTCTTGATGATGCAGCCATGACTGGCATAATTGCCGCGTGGTTGCAGGGTAACGCCCCTGTCCTTGAACTGGCGGCACAGCATGAGGAAAAGGCTGATCGCTTAGTCGAAGATTTAAAGGCTTCTGGAATCCCACACGATCAAGCTCGTGCCATTGTGCGCGGCATTGTTGAAGCGCAAAAAGAACTGGCAACCAAACAAGACCTGATTCAACTAGAACAACGCCTGACGATAAAACTGGGTAGCATGATGGTTGTTGCCATTGGCATTGTGGCTGTACTGGTTAAGCTACTATGACCGATCTTAATATGGTGAACGAGTGCTACCAGTGCAAACATCGCGGCAATGTTCCAGGTGATGTTTATCACAGTTCATGTGTTAATCCTGATCCAAATATGACGGGCCATAAACATGGCATAAAAATGGGTTGGTTTTTTTATCCTATAAATTACGATCCAACATGGAAAACAAAGGATTGTGCTAATTTTGAATCTAAATAATAACCCAAAAAAAATAACTCAAATTTTCGTTAAAAAGCAGTATTTTACTTGCCAAAAGTTATAGCACATGCTATTGTTTATACCAGTAAATGAGCAAACTATCGGTTATTCAGCCTCTCTCTGATTCTGACCGTAGACCCGTGAGATTCGGGTTAACAAACCAAACTCTAACAACAGGTGGAAACAATGAAAAGTGATATTCCTAAAATAGATTCACGTTGGCGACATACTAACGGGATTCATTACGTTGTCTATGATGTAACCAATCTACATTCAACCAATCTTGAAAAGTACCCTATTCGTATTTCATATCGTGGTGTTAACGGCTTTACATGGTCGCGTAATCTTGATGACTGGCACCGCTCTATGACAAAGGTGGAAAAATGTTAACGATTATTTTAAATACAATCATGTGGATTGTAGGCTTGAGTGCCTTAATTATCGTGACCGGAATCTTTCTGGATGAGCATGAAAACAACGCCCCAGAAAGATTCCAAAGAAAACTAAGAAAAGAGTTGGGCAAATGAAACAAACCGACTGGGCTGACCGTTCCAGGCTGCTGGAAAAACCCAAAATAGCCGCTGACACTGGTGTTAAAACACTAACAACAGTTATCCTTACACTTTTAGCTCTAACCCTAATGGTGATCTAATGACGATATTAAACCAAACAGTATCTGCTTTTCCAATAACCAACCCATCTAGCTCTATTGTAGAAGGTATTGGCCTTTCCAAGCGCGAGCTGATCGCGGCTATGGCTATGCAAGGCATGTTGAGTAATCACAATATTTTTAATACCGATACCTCGTATGACACGCTCGTTGATGAATCCGTTCTAATGGCCGATATTTTGTTAAAACAGCTAGGAGTTAAGTAAAATGGAAAACGGTATCTACAAAAACCTCCCGGCTGAACAATACTTCGCTGAGGATCGCATTAACAATAGCGGTCTTAAATTGATAGCTAGGACACCTGCACACTTCAAATACTACCAGGAACACCAGCGAGAAAAAACGCCCACGCCTCAGATGATGTTGGGAACAGCGGTGCATTGTGCGGTGTTGGAGCCTGCAACCTTTCATGATCGGTATGCCATTGCGCCCCAATGTGACAAACGCACGAAAGAGGGTAAGGCAATCTGGGCCGATCTGGAATCCAGCAATAAACTGATTCTATCCGCTAGTGACTTTGAACTTGTAGAAGGCATGAGTAAGTCCGTCTTAAACCATGAAACCGCGAGCAAGTTACTGGCTGCGGGCGATCCCGAAGTGACGGTATTCACCGACATTGAAGGCATACCGGCAAAGGCCCGGTTGGATTGGTACAGGAACGGGATTGTGCTTGACCTGAAAACCACGCAAGCCGCCGATCCTGATTCTTTCAGTAAGTCTTGTGCGAATTTTTCTTATGCACTTCAGGCAAGTTTTTATATGGATGTTTGTGCCGCTGCTGGACTTGAATGCCACACATTTATATTTATTTGTGTTGAATCATCAAGCGCCCCCTATCCCGTGGCAATTTATGAGCTTGACGATAGATCAATAGAGTGGGGTAGAGATCATTATAAAGCGGCTCTAAATAAATATAGAGAGTGCATGGCGCTTAACGAGTGGCCGGGGTATTCAACTTCAATCGAAACAATCTCATTACCACCTTGGGTTCTCAAGGACTATTAATTATGGAACTTTATAAACTGTAATTTCCTAACGGGAAAAGTTACATCGGAATTACATCTTTAACCGCAATAAAAAGGTTCCAGTATCACTGTAGAAGAACATCAAGAAATACCGCGCTAAATCCTGCTATAAAAAAATATGGCAGGGAAAACGTAGTTATAACGGTATTGGCTGAAACAGATAATTGGGAATTACTTTGTTTGGCAGAACAGGAGGCTATTGATAAATACAAATCAAAAGCACCCAACGGATATAACTTAACGCATGGTGGTGAAGGCGTTTTAGGTTTGATAGTTTCCGAAGAAACTCGTGAAAAGATGAGAAACAGGATTATTTCAGAAGAAACTCGCCAAAGAATGACTGCTTCAAAACAAAACATTTCTGAAGAAACCCGTAAAAAAATGTCTGATTCTAAAAAGAATATATCAGAAGAAACGCGCAAAAAAAATTCTGATGCACAAAAAAGAAGGCCACCGATTTTAGAAGAAACAAGAGCTAAATTAAGGGTTTTAACAACAATTAGAAATAAAAATAGGCCACCAGAGATATATATAAAATCTGGTAATTCTAATCGCGGAAAAGTTAGAACAGATGAAATGAGAGCAAGAATGTCAGAAGGTCAAAAAAAAATCATGACCGATGAAAGGCGAGCAAGAATGTCAATTATTAGTACAGGAAAGAAACATTCAGAAGAAACAAAGAAAAAAATATCGTTAATTTCAAAAGAAAGAATGACGCCAGAACGCCGTGCAAAACTATCTGAATTTCATACAGGGAATACTTATGCCTTAGGTTATAAGCATACCAAAGAGGCTTTAGAAAAAATGGCTGAGGCATCAAAAGGAAATACAAATTCTTTAGGAAAGAAACTATCTGAAGAAGCCAAGAAAAATTTGTCCATAGCAAAAAAAGGCGTTCCTCATTCTGAAGAACATAGGCTTAATTTAGCAGAAGCAAATAGAAAACGATGCACTGGCACTAAACATTCTGGAATAACTAAAGCAAGAATAGCAGTAGCGAGAGCTACATACTGTGCTAAACGCTCAAATAGACCCTATTCACCAATAACCTGAACGAATTATTAATATGAGCAATTATCCATCCGGTTACACAGAACCAGAAAGTCTTGATGACCATTTATCGAGATTGAATAATCAGATAGACCTCATGAGAGGATTGCTGCTTTGGGCGTTATATCACCACCAAGGCGCAAACTCTGAAGTGGGTCAACCTATTCGCAAAGCACTTGGAATCGGAGAGCATGACAGATTGACGGAACAACAGATAATTGAAGCAAAAAAAGCTGTTTCCAAAATAAACTTTGAAATTAAGGAACTAAAATGAACGCTCTAAACCCGTTTCAACAACAAACAACCACCAAAGCACTGGCTAACACTGACCAGAACCGGGCCGTGGCCGAAGTTCAGGCAGCAATGGTCGTGGCACGGTCTAATCCCCGTAACCAGGTAGAAGCCATGGATCGTATTTTAAACGCCTGTACACGCCCAAGCTTGGCGGCTACTGCGGTTTACTCCTATGCCCGTGGCGGTACCGACATAACCGGCCCATCTATTCGCTTGGCTGAAACAGTAGCTTCCGAGTGGGGGAATCTTCAGTATGGCGTTCGTGAAATATCTCAGGAAGATAGCACCAGCACCGTTCAAAGCTATTGCTGGGACGTTGAAACAAATGTCAGACGCGAGGTAACTTTCCAGGTAAGCCATTACCGACACACAAAAGACGGTAAGAAGAAGCTTCTTACTGACCCAAGAGACATTTATGAAATGATCGCCAATCAGGGCGCACGGCGCTTGAGGGCTTGCATACTCGCGGTAATTCCGGGTGATGTGGTGGAAGCCGCTGTTTCTCAATGTGAAACCACATTACATGCTACAGCGGACGTTTCACCAGAAGGCGTGAAGAAGCTGGTGGATGCGTTCGCCGCGATAGGCGTGACTAAAGAACAACTGGAAGCTCGTATACAGCGACGTATTGATAGCATACAACCGGCTCAGGTGGTCGCCATACGCAAGATTTACGTGTCCATAAAAGACGGACTATCCACTAAAGACGAATGGTTTGATGATATTAAGCCCAAGACTAAAACCGTTGACGATCTGCTGAACGCGCCTAAGGTTGTCGATATTAATACGGGTGAAATGATTGAACAGCAAAAACAGGACGCGGAGCCAATGCAAAAATCCGACCGTTATACTTTAGGCAAAGTCTTAGTATCAATCGGTGAAGCCAAGACCCAAGCCGATCTGGACTCGCTTGACCCAGTTATTGAAACCCTGGACAAAAAATCGGCTGATACCGAAAAAACGGCATTTATGAAAAAAGCGACTATGTTGGCTAAAGAAACCAACAAGCCTGCCGAACGCGATCTGGCTTTCGAGATTGAAGCGTGTCAGAATAAAACGGCCTTGCTTGACTTGATCGATACGCTAACTGAGGTTGAGGATAAGAAATACCGGGCGCTGATTGATGACCGGCTGGATTTTCTGAGGGATTGATATGATAGCAAAACTGTACCATGGCAAGAACGAATCAGGCGACTACTATCAAGGTTTAATGCTGATTACTCAAGGTCGTCTGAAAGGTATCTGGAAAGAAGTAACTTTGCGCTACTACACTGAGGCTGAAGCGCAACAAGAGCTTGATGATTTCAAAGCTAGCGCCTTGGCTTTCAATGCGTAGCTGCGGTAACTGTACGTTGTGTTGCAAACTACTCCCGGTTGTTGAATTAAAAAAGACAGCCGGGCAAGTCTGCAAACACCAGCGCCATTTTAAAGGCTGCGCTATCTATGCCAAGCGGCCACCATCATGTAAAATGTGGTCATGTGCCTGGCTTGAAGATACCGACCTGGATGATAGCTTTAAGCGCCCTGACATTAGCCATTATGTCATTGACCCTTGCCCTGACTACGTGACGGTATTCGATCATGTCACGCAAGAAACCACCAAAATACCCTCGCTGCAAATCTGGATTGATCCAAAATACCCGGACGCACACCAAGACAAAGCCTTGCGTGATCTTCTCATAAAACAAAACATTATCGGCACGGTACGCTTTAATTCCCATGATGGGCTTAACCTGATCCCGCCGACGATGAATGTAAGCAAGGAATGGGCGGAAGTAAAAGGCGAATGTGAAGCCCAACATACGCCTAAAGAAATTGTTGAATTTATGAAAGGTAAACATGAAAACTAACGGCCCAGGAATTTACGACCCGCTGTGTACGTTCGCCCGTGAACAAGTTGGCGCTGATGCAATTGTATTAATAATTGCCAATGGCATATATGGTAACGGCTTTTCAGTACAAGCCAATAACCCCGCCTTTGTTGAGAACTTACCCGACATGTTGGAAGCGATGGCTAAACAGATTCGGGAAGAATTAAAGGCAACGATGCAATGATTGAATGGATAGATTTTACCCTCATTGATCCAGACTACGGGGTGCCTGTTTTGGTTTGCTATTATCCTTCCGGTGAAGATCATTACCGGCATATTTGCATGGACACATTAAGATATGGCGAAGGAAAAAATAAAGACCCTAACTTGGTTTATTGGGATAGTTCAGATTATGATCGGGTTTCGCACTGGGCAAGGATTAATTACCCTGGACAAAAGAAAATCCCGGCGGGAGAAATATAAAAAAACCAGCCGGGAGATGCCACAAGCAGTTTGGGTTTTGTGGCATAGCAATATTACCCTAAAAATTGAATTTCTAACAGTCGAAATACTTACACTTTTCAGGCTTTCAAGTCCTTGCCAGTTCTGGTAATAATCCCCTGAAAACCTCTAAACCATTGATTTTCTAACGTCTTTTCTGGTGCGTTTTTAATAGTACACACCGGAACGGAATGAACTATTACAACACATTGATTGCTATACACACCCATCTTTTAAGCGTAAACTACAGTACAAAATGTTGATATTCGTAAATGTGTACTATTAAAATCATGAGCAATTATTTTTAATCACTACCCGAAACTGCCCAACTCATCCAAAAAGACCTGGACGAATTGAAGAAAAAACTGGACTTGCAAGAATGAAAACAATAGCGAATTACAAACCACGAAAATTTATAGAAAATGAGCCAATCGCTTTTTTCCACTATTATGCAGACGGAGAAATTCAGTATCAAGGACAAATACTTGAACTAACCAAAAACAAATCAGGGAAAGTAAATTTTTTCGATTGGATAGCTGGATTCACAATGGAGGAATACCACTGGGTAACAAGAAATTATTTTGATGATTGTGTATTTTTTGATTCTGATTTTCAAATGAATCAAGCGTATCACAAACATAAAGAAGAAAATAATGAACAGCGTTGAGGCCGTCAATAAATCCGATATAGAAGTCGTCCATAATCTGCTAAGGAGACGCTATAAGCCTATTTACGCCGATTGTTGGAAAATAGGGGTTAACATGAGTTTACGCATTAGTGACTTGTTGAAAATCAAATATAACGATCTGGATTTAAAAAAACGGTCATTAAAGTTGATCGATCAAAAAACCCAAAAACCCAATGAGGTACGCCTTAATTTAACCGCCCTGGAAGTCATCAACAAGCGCCGAAAACAATACCCCAATGATGTCTGGTTGTTCCAGAACCATAGCCGACGCTCAAACGATAAACCGATTACAAGGGGACGTGTGGGGACGGTATTCAAGGAAGCCGGGGATATTCTGGGCTTGTCGATCAATACCCACAGTATGCGTAAATCGCGAGGAATGGCGATGTACGAGGCCGGTATCCCGGTAGAAACGATTGCCCGTGTGCTGAATCACTCTAATCCTATGCACACCAGGGTTTATCTTGGTATCACAAAAGAAAAGGTACTTCGCACCTATGATGACTTTGAACTGTAAAAAGAAGTTACCGCGTACGATTCATGCAATAGCATCATGCGAAATGGGTTGGGAACATGTATCTGTCTCGGTGTTTGACCGTTGCCCAACATGGCAAGAGATGTGTTTTATAAAAGATATGTTCTGGGATGATGACGATTGCGTAATGCAGTTACACCCACCCAAAGCGGATTGGGTAAACAATCACCCATTTACCCTACATTTGTGGCGTCCTATCGGTGTTGAAATACCCAGGCCATTGCAGGTGATGGTTTGACCTACGCCGACCACCTGAAAATATTTGAGAACGTCGAAAACTTGGGCGGCAAAGCCTGGGAACACGCCGTTATTTGTGATCTGTTGGAAGCCAATCCAATCATCCAGGACTGTACGCCACACTGTACCAACTACCAGCAAATGCTGGAAATGTTGCTTAAACATGCTTTAGAAACGGAAAGCGAGTTTATGGCCTACCCTAAAACGCATAACCTTAATCGCCTGCTTGATATGTTGTTAAAAACAAGCGAATTTACGACGAAGATTGATGCAGAGCTATTACAAGTAATTACTACCTGCGCTGAAGCCTATCGGTATGACTTTTTGTTAAATTGCAAAACCTATTGGCAGGCGGTTAAGATGACTGAACCGTTGATTGATGAACTACTGGAATTTTTGCGGTGATATTTGATATTTTTATAACCCTACTCGCCATAATTGGCGCAGTATTTATAGCCCTGCTTGTCTGGTTCTATTGGTTCATATATCGACAAGGTGCATTTTTAGTTGAGTGGGAAGATTATGATTCGGACTAGCATATTATTGATAACTTTGTTGTTTCCACTTCCCACCATGGCAATAACCGGAGTAGACTTCAACACCTTATCCTATGACGAAAAAGGAATTTACATCATTGGCATTGATGACGGTATCGCTTTTATGGGAGGACATTGCGATACCAAGGTTTCAAAGAACTACGAACAAACCCTTAACGCTGTTTTGAAATTCATGGAAAAACACCCAGATAAATGGAGTAAGAACATGGGCGATATTTACGCTGAGGCGGTGATTAATGCGTTTGATTGCGGTAATCCCGGGAAGTCATTGTGAAAACTATTGAATAAATCCCGGCTGGGAAATATGATGCAAAAACCAGCCGGGAAGTACCGCAAGCAGTTTGATTTTGCGGTGAAACTATTTTACATGAATAATTAATAAAAAACATATCCACCCCAAAACCACCGCAATTTTCTTTATTAAATTTCATGGCCATGGCTAAGGTCAATTCAGCCAAACTTTACCAAAGTCACTATAATTAATTTTATTACCCTGCCGGTTTAGTGCCGACCAGGGATTGGTTTGTTTGCGGGGTGGGTTATCAATGGAAACAGCGCAAAGCATTATCTGTATTTGTCTAGGAGCCGCTTGCCTCATATTTTTATGTTTGCTGGCAAGGCTTTGGTACTTGGTTTTCTATTTGGTTTTCTAAGCGCCTGCACAATTATAAATCAACCGGATAGCGGACTGTCTTTTCGTGCGCGTATCGAAACGCTCAGTGAACCCACGCAGAATATTTACCAGACTTTCCCGGTGATAAGCCTGGAGCTACAAAACTAACGGCAAACATCTCTAAAGGGATGGACGCAAAAACTCTGGCCTAAAGGACTAAAAATCCTACGGTAGCAGGTTTGCCACTCACATCTATAGGTGAGCGTCATGAAAATAGTAATCATCCTGGTGATCCTTTTTGCCTTGATTGCAGGTAACTCCCATGCAGAAACAGGGTTAGCGTCATGGTACGGTCATGAGTCAGGAAACAGAACCGCGAACGGCGAAAAATGGAATCCACATGGGATGACTGCCGCAACATGGTTCTATCCTTTCAATACACGGCTAAAAGTTACGTGCTTAAAAACCGGAAAATGCGTTACAGTTCGCGTAAATGACAGAGGCCCCAGCCGAAAACTGCGAAGGATAATTGATTTGAGCGAGGGCGCGGCTTCCAGGATCGGACTGTTAGATCGCGGCATTGGCCAGGTTAAAGTTGAGGTTGTCCGATAAATGGCTTCATGCAGGACAGCCACTTGTCCAACGGCATTGTCCTGACATCGCCATCTCTGCTTTGATAAACAACAGTGACCGGATAACGCCCAGGAATCTCAGAATGTTTGTTGGCAATCAGCACGACTTTATAATATGCGCCTCGTTTGTGCTGCCAAATGCTGCTCAATTCAGGTATAGGCAATTCGTTTTCAGGTTTAATGTTCATGTCTACCAAACAAACAAAACCCATAATAAAAACATGAAAATAATTAAAAGTGTTATTTGGGCATCGGTATTCATCGGGAACCCCTGACCGCCTTGAGTTTTTTTATAGCTTTAACATCGCTAGATACTGTACCAACAGCGCCGCTCACTTCGTTGACTTTGCCTGTCACATGCTCAAGTTGACTTGACTGTTCTTCCAATGTCTCCGTGTTTTCTTTAACCGTCCTGCTGGTCGCGTCGATCTTTGCTTTTTGCTGAACCGTGTTAGTCACAATGCTTTCAAGCTTGGGCGAGTAACGCGCATCAAGGTCTCGTGAATAGACATAAAACCCACCAATAATAGTGGATAAAATAGCCGTGCAGGTTAGGACAATTTTTATCCCCATGCCAATCTGCTTTATCAGGTCATCGAATTTGATACTGATAGAATTTAATGACAACACTAACGCCGTGTCCTGCGTCGATAACTTTTCAAGTACAGCCGCATGAGTCAACCGCGCATTAGATAACTCGTTGTGTGACGCTTCCAGGACCGCCAGACGTATCAACAAACTGTTGATAATGTCCGTGCGGCGTTCACTGGGGCTTAGGTCGGTCATGACTGTTACTGTACTGCGCCAGCCTGATAATTTTCCATTCGCATGGCGGTTAATTTCTTTTTCAGATACCACGGCTTTAATTTAGTCTTTTCCTCGTCGCTGGCATTATCCCAAACCCTTTGCGCCTGATCCCAAGTCAGACTCTTAAAACTGTTTATCAAAGGTTCTACCCGTGATTTACTCATGATCCTGACATAATCTGCTGGCATCAAGCCTGCTTTACGGCCTTCTGTTTTGAATAATTGATAAGCTTGGGTCCTATCTCCTTTACGCAAAGCCACATAAATCTTGCGCCGTAAATCGGCCTTATCCTGTTCTTCCTGTGTCCGTTCGCCTTGGGGTAGTCGATCTGCGCCGTATTCCTGCATGAGTTTTTGTGCAGCGGTCTTGTTCAAGCTGCTCGGTGATGGCATAACTCCTATTAATGGCGCCAACTGTGAGGCAATACTGCCACCTCGCTCTTGTTCTTTCGCCACGCCTTGAATCCAGAAAGGGGTAAAGGTTTTAATTGTAAACCCGGCAATATCGCCCATTTTTTGCAAAATGTTATCTTCTTCATTATAAACTTTGGTGCCGTAATAATTGCGGTTGCTGGTTATATCACCCAGCATACTCAATAGCGGATGCGCCTTATGGACTAAGGTTGTGGGGATGCCTTGCTCCGCATAGCCGTAAATATCCTTTAAATAGGTAGGTAGTACAAAGCGCTCAGGATTGCCTTGTTCGTCAACATTGCCCGTTTTAAACGCGATTAAATCCTGCCATTCTTCTGGGGGTTCGCCGGTAAACATCGCGGTTAACGCCGCATTAATCAATGCAGATACCAGAACCAGTGACAAAGTATAAGCGGCTCTATCGGTTAATCCTTTAGGGTGCTTGCCCATGGCTAAATCTTTCACATAGGCGGTTAAATCCTTCATCCCGCCGCCGACTTCCAGGATCGTTCCACCTGTCCAGCCGGGAGCGCGTAACAGCATTTGCATAAAGTTCTTGTTTACGTTGTGCATGAACAAGCGGTCATAAACGACCTGCCCAAGCCTGGAATCTACCCGGTTCCATATCTGCTGCGCTGAATTTCTAAGTTCTTCATGGGTAGCGTCTGGGTTTTCCTTCATCCATTTATTGTACATTTCCCCGAACACGCCAAACTTCTGCCTTGGTACAAGCCATTCCAATATAGGCCGTGCAGATTGCTCAACGATGGCATTAAGAGAATGAAGTGCTGCGCCTGCCTTATTACCTGCTGCCCATTTATCCAGCATTTTGCGCGTTGAATTAGTCCTAAAACGATTGTCCATTTGCCATCTAAAACCGGCCATTTGCAAGCCTTCAATAATCGCGGCCATTTCCGGGTGTGAACCTTGATTAAGCATTTCCTGGACAATGTTGTTGCCCATCTTGGGATTGTTCAACCAGGCCATGGGCGCCGTTTTAAGATAATGCGCGGCATCCTTATAGTTACCTTCTGTTAATGATTTTATGCCTAACGCGGCATGGGAGATAACCGCTTCCAGGCTGGTAAATCCGGCATGGAAGGCACTGAATACGCCTAATTGAAACTGGTTAAGCATATTGGCCGCGCCCATGTAGCCTTTAAAGATGTTGCCTACGTATTTGTTGTAATACAGGCTTTGCGACAAATAATTGTTGATAACCTGCCCTACGGCTTCCGGGACATAATAGCGTCCCATCAATACCGGACCGCCCAGTTTCTTTTCATAAGCCAGTTTAACGGTCTTTATACCTGGTGCTAACTTTGCCATGCCTTGTAGTTCAGGCGTACTTCTAACCAGTGCATCAAAAGCTTTAAAGGTATTTGGCGCGATCATCTTCATTAACTCAGGCGCATGAGCATAAATCTCCACCATTTGCGCCACTTGTTCGGGACGCTTTCGGGTATATTTCTTTGGTCCTCTACTGGCTACTTCATCAGCAATCGCCCGTAATTCTTTGGCAATCGTAACCCGTGCTTTCATGTTGGCTGCTTTCGTCGGTATGCCACGCTTACCTAAGCCCTCAGCCTCTTTGACAATACGTTGCCATAAGCCATGGTGCGCATCGATTTGATGGCCTATTTCATGCGCCAGCACAGACGTTTCCGTGTTGTGTTGGGTCACAATGGATTCAGCACCTTGCACCGAATAACCCAGCTTGCCACGGCCAGCATTGACTACTCTTTCATGTTTAATGCCCATATCCTTGGCAACCTGGCTCAAGCCTTCATACATGGCCTTGTCGATATGTTCTTCACCTTTAACAATGCCCGGTCCCCATACGGTACCGTAACGGTCATCAATCGGGACAAAGCCTTCTTGCGCTTTCTGGCCATTGCGAACAAACACCTTCATCCCGTCTTTTTTCATCTGGTTCAAAACGGTATGCGCGGCAATGTACTTATCCATTTCATTCATGGACAAAGCCACTATATCTAAAGGATTGTCTGAAATAGGCTCTAAACCTGCGGACAGTCCTGCGTTAAAGTCCTGGTAGATACGTTGCTTGGTAAAACCTTTGCTACCTTCTAACGGCCTTTTTGATAGGCTGCTGATAATAGTGCGCTGGGTTTGTTCAT
>Ga0302174_10000048_pt1 | contig 59867 bp, 53 predicted proteins | sample I_Fen_N3_2_FD_198789 | JGI IMG/M metagenome (GOLD analysis project Ga0302174, IMG submission 198789) | Peat permafrost microbial communities from Stordalen Mire near Abisko, Sweden - I_Fen_N3_2 | ecosystem: Environmental > Terrestrial > Soil > Wetlands > Permafrost | place: Sweden: Abisko... | reverse complement strand
GTTACCGAAGTTTCCGTCGACCAGCAGGCATTCACTCATCTTTTGCGCGACACGCGGATCAACCGGGGTGGTCGCTGAGTAATCAAGGTAAATCGGCAATTTCATGGACTCTCTCCTAAATCAGGCTGGCTGGCGTTCCGCTGGCTCTTTGGCTGTCATTCGACGGCGGACGCTTCGATCTTATCCAGGCGTGGCGCCTTGCCATTACAGCGGCGCTGATCCTGACGCTGGGCTACTTCTTGCACCTCACGGCGAGTCACAAGGTCAGCCAAACTGATACCGCTCAGAAATTCGTGAATCTGCAGGCTCAGATCACACCACAAGTGGTGAGTCAGGCAGGTGTCGCCGGAATGGCAATCACCCTGGCCCTGGCATTTGGTGGCATCGACCGACTCGTTCACCGCATCGATCACCTGAGCCACCTGGATCCCCTGCATGTCACGCGACAACTGATAGCCGCCACCCGGGCCACGCACACTGGACACCAGATTGCTGCGGCGCAGCTTGGCGAAGAGCTGTTCGAGATAGGACAGGGAGATGCCTTGGCGCTCAGAGATATCGGCCAGGGACACCGGGCCATGTTGCGCGTGCAACGCCAGGTCAAGCATGGCAGTTACCGCGTATCGGCCTTTAGTAGTGAGTCGCATGGACAATTACCACAGAGTGTTTCGGGATGAGGGCGAGTATGCAATACCCGAGTAATCGAGTCAACTATAAGACCAACTACTTTAGTCGGGTTTACCCGCAAAAGAGCGCGCGAATCATAGCAAAGTCTGCGGCGTAATGGCACATGCCCGCGCCGGCTGCCGACCTGCGGGGGATCAGCCTACCATCAAAACGACATCACCCACCTCGCCCAGCAAGCTCGCTGGCGATCCCGCCACCGATAGCGGAAAGCCGATCGCCATCAACGCACAGGCACCGTCCTGGGCCAGCAGCCTTAGCCGACCTGACTGTCGCCCTTATCCTTGACCCCGGCAAAGTCCTCTTCGCGCAGCGCCGGCAGATCCTTGGCGCAGTAGTTGCTACCCAAGTCTTTCAGCGCGCCGCACATACCTTCAAGGCGACCATCGACCGCCTGCAGATGATCGAGCAACTGGCCAATGGCACGAGCCACCGGGTCCGGCATGTCTTCGCTGACACCGTAGGCGTCGAAGCCCAGCTTCTCGGCCATGGCCTTGCGCTTGGCTTCCTGCTCATCATCGGACTTGATAATGATCCGCCCCGGAATGCCCACCACCGTAGCACCCGCGGGCACTGCCTTGGTCACCACGGCATTGGAGCCGACCTTGGCCCCGGCACCGACGGTGAAGGGACCCAGCACCTTGGCGCCCGCCCCTACTACCACACCATCTTCCAGCGTCGGGTGGCGCTTGCCTTTATTCCAACTGGTGCCACCCAGGGTCACACCCTGGTACAACGTCACGTCATCGCCGATCTCGGCGGTTTCACCAATGACGATGCCCATTCCATGGTCAATAAAGAATCGACGACCGACCTTGGCCCCCGGGTGAATCTCGATCCCGGTCAACCAGCGACCGAAGTTCGACACCAGCCGCGCCAGCCACTTCCAGCCCATGCCCCACAACGCACCCGACAGGCGATGAATCCAGATGGCGTGCATGCCCGGGTAGCAGGTCAATACCTCAAAGGCATTGCGCGCCGCCGGATCACGGTGAAAAACACCCTGGATATCTTCACGCAAACGCTCAAACATCGTCATTCTTCCGCTTGATGAGCTCACCACGGGCCGCTTTCTGGGTCTCCGTGAGGATGCCTCGCAAAATATTCATTTCCGCCCGGCTGACCGAGCTGCGACCGTACAACCGGCGCAGGCGCGCCATCAAGTGCCGCGGCTTTTCCGGATCGAGGAAGTCGATGGCCACCAGCGTCTGCTGCAGATGCTCGTAGAATCGCTCCAACTCATCCATGGTCGCCAGCTCATCACTGCGCGGCGACGCCACTTCATCCTTCTCAACCTTGCTCGGCCGGCCTTCGGCAGCGAGCCAGGACATGCGGACCTCATAGGTCAACACCTGCACCGCCGTCGCCAGGTTCAGCGAGCTGAACTCCGGGTCCGACGGGATATGCACATGAAAGTGACATCGCTGCAGCTCGTCATTGGTCAGGCCGGAGTCTTCACGACCGAACACCAGGGCGATCTGTGCACCCTGGCCCACCTCTTCCACCACCTTCAAGCCGGACTCACGAGGGTCGAGCAAGGGCCAGGGAATACGCCGATCACGGGCACTGGTGCCAAACACCAGGGTGCAGCCGGCCAGCGCGTCTTCCAAGGTGGCGACGACCTGCGCATTTTCAAGGATGTCCGTGGCACCGGAGGCGCGGGCATCCGCTTCATGGGACGGGAATATCCGCGGCTCAACCAGCACCAGCCGCGACAGCCCCATGTTCTTCATGGCACGCGCAGCCCCACCGATATTCCCGGGATGACTGGTATTAACCAGGACGACACGAATGTTCTGCAGCAAAGGAGGCGCTCTCGGACACGGGAAGGGGAGCAAATCTTACAGAACAGCCAGCAGTCACGCCTCAAAAATAACCGGGAACCCCGGATACACTCAGCCACACGCGATCTTAAGCGCCCCACCCATGCAACCGCTGGTCAAAAAGCGCGCGTTTTTACTGGATCAAAGCCCCTCACAAAACGAGGAAAGCGAATGTCGACCTTCATCTGCAAAAGTTTTCTGATAGAATGCTCGGCTTTCTTTAACAACCTTAGGTGACACATCCATGCAGCCAATGCTGAATATCGCGCTGCGCGCCGCCCGCAGCGCCAGTGAATTGATTTTCCGCTCCATCGAGCGCCTGGATACCATCAAGGTCGACGAAAAAGACGCCAAAGACTACGTATCCGAAGTTGATCGCGCTGCCGAGCAGAAGATCATCGATGCGTTGCGCAAAGCCTACCCAACCCACGGCATTCTCGGTGAAGAAACCGGCCTGCATGCGGGCAGCGGCGAAGGCGAAGAATACCTGTGGATCATCGACCCACTGGACGGCACCACCAACTTCCTGCGTGGCATTCCTCACTTTGCCGTCAGCATTGCCTGTAAATACCGCGGTCGCCTGGAGCACGCCGTTGTTCTGGACCCGGTTCGCCAGGAAGAATTCACTGCTAGCCGAGGTCGTGGCGCCCAACTGAACGGTCGTCGCCTGCGCGTCAGCGGCCGCACCAGCCTGGACGGCGCCCTCTTGGGCACTGGCTTCCCGTTTCGTGACGACCAGATGGACAACCTCGACAACTACCTGGGTATGTTCCGCGCCCTGGTTGGCCAGACCGCCGGCATTCGCCGCGCCGGTGCCGCCAGCCTGGACCTGGCCTACGTCGCCGCTGGCCGTTTCGACGCTTTCTGGGAATCGGGCCTGTCCGAGTGGGACATGGCTGCAGGCGCCCTGCTGATCCAGGAAGCGGGCGGCTTGGTGAGCGACTTCACCGGCGGTCACGACTTCTTGGAAAAAGGCCACGTGGTTGCCGGTAACACCAAGTGCTTCAAAGCGGTGCTGACCGCCATCCAGCCGCACCTGCCGGCTTCGCTGAAGCGCTAAGCGCCAGCGACAGAAAAGCACCCTACGGGGTGCTTTTTTTATGCCTCAAAAGACTCAACACCCATAAAAAAGCCGCCCCTGAGGACGGCTCTATATAGGCCTGGAATTATTGCCCTGACTGTTCCTGATTCTGACTCAGGATCAACTTGCCTTCTTTATTGACCGGAATCTGATTGCCCGGATCACGATCCATACGCACCTGACCTTGCTTGCCATCCAGTTCGTACTTCACGTCATAACCCACGACCTTGTCGCTGATGTCATTGACCGTGTTACAGCGCGTCTGAGTGGTGGTGTAGGTATCACGCTCCTGCATGCCTTCCTGCACCTTGTTACCGGCATAACCGCCGCCCACTGCGCCCGCCACGGTGGCGATCTTCTTGCCGTTGCCGCCGCCGATCATACTGCCCAGCAAGCCACCGCCAACCGCACCGGCTACCGTACCGAGGATCTGATGCTCATCCTTGACGGGACGCTGACGGGTGACCGCGACGTCCTTGCAGACCTCGCGCGGCGTCTTGATCTGTTGTTTAACCGGCTGAACTGCGAGCACTTGCGCATACTCAGGGCCGCTTTTAACCAGGCTGTAGGTGGCGACAGCACCCCCGGCAGTCACACCGACAGCACCCAATACCGCACCAACCAGTAACGACTTGTTCACGTGAACCTCCTGACCATCACAAGCGGGACATGCCCGCGCTTCTCCCAGCCTTGGAGCAATAAAAAAGGCGCGAGTTCAATACTCGCGCCTTTTTAGGTGACCGTTGGAAAGTGTTGGCCGTTATGGACGGTCGTCCACTTCCTTCTCGGTGTTGGCAGGAGGAATCAAATCCTCGCTGCTCAGGTTCAGCCAGATCAGCACCACGTTGGCGATGTAGATCGACGAGTAGGTACCCGCCAACACACCGACGAACAGTGCGATGGAGAAGCCCCACAAGTTGTCGCCACCGAAGAACAGCAACGCAACGATCGCCAGCAAGGTGGAGATCGAGGTGGCCATGGTGCGCAACAGGGTCTGAGTGGTCGAGATGTTGATATTCTCGATCAGGCTGGCCTTGCGCAGCACGCGGAAGTTCTCACGGACCCGGTCGAAAACCACGATGGTGTCGTTGAGCGAGTAACCGATGATCGCCAGTACCGCCGCCAGCACCGTAAGGTCGAAGGTGATCTGGAAGAACGACAGGATACCCACGGTCACGATCACGTCGTGAATCAGCGAGACGATGGCACCGACCGCAAACTTCCACTGAAAGCGGAACGCCAGGTAGATCAGGATGCCGCCCAGCGCCATCAGCATGCCGAGGCCGCCCTGGTCGCGCAGTTCTTCACCCACCTGCGGGCCGACGAACTCGACGCGCTTGACCTGCGCCGGGTTGTCACCGCCAACCTTCTGCAAGGCCGCCGCGACCTGATGACCCAGTTGCGGGTCTTCGCCTGGCATCCGCACCAGCAGGTCGGTGGTCGCACCGAAGCTCTGCACGATGGCGTCGTGATAACCCGACTCACTCAGTTGTGAGCGAACCTTCATCACATCCGCCGGACGCTCGTAGGTCAGCTCGATGAGCGTACCGCCGGTGAAGTCCAGACCGTAGTTCAGGCCCTTATGGAACCAGCTGAACAACGCCAGAACGGTAAGGAGCAATGTGACGCCGAACGCAACGTTGCGCACGCCCATGAAGTTGATAGTACGTAACATGGCAGCCCCTTAAATCCACAACTTCTTGAAGTCACGACCGCCGAAGATCAGGTTGACCATCGCACGGGTCAGCCAGATGGCCGTGAACATCGAGGTAAAGATCCCGAGGGACATAGTCACCGCAAACCCTTTGACCGGGCCGGTGCCCATGGCAAAAAGGATGCCACCGACCAGCAATGTGGTCAGGTTGGAGTCGAGAATCGCAGTGAATGCCCGGCCGAAGCCTTCATTAATAGCCCGCTGCACAGTCATGCCGGCGGCGATCTCTTCACGTATCCGCGAGAAGATCAGTACGTTGGCGTCCACCGCCATACCCATGGTCAATACGATACCGGCGATGCCTGGCAGGGTCAGTGTTGCCCCCAGCAGCGACATCAGGGCCAGCAGCAGCACCATGTTCAGCGCCAGCGCCACGGTGGCGATAACGCCGAAGAAGCGGTAGATGGCAATGATGAACAGCGATACGAACAGCATGCCCCACAGCGACGCATCGATACCCTTGGTGATGTTGTCAGCACCCAGGCTCGGACCGATTGTGCGCTCTTCGGCAAAGTACATCGGCGCCGCCAGACCACCGGCACGCAGCAGCAGCGCCAGCTCGGAAGACTCGCCCTGGCCGTTCAGGCCGGTGATGCGGAATTGACTGCCCAGTGGCGACTGGATGGTCGCCAGGCTAATGATCTTCTTCTCTTCCTTGAAGGTCTGGACCGGGACGTCTTTCTCAACGCCATCAACCACTTGCTTGGTGTAGGTGGTGGTCGGCTTCTGCTCGATGAAGATCACCGCCATGCTGCGGCCGACGTTGCTGCGAGTCGAACGACTCATCAGTTCGCCACCGTGACCGTCGAGTTTGATGTTCACCTGTGGACGACCGTGCTCATCGAAGCCCGCCTGGGCGTCGGTCACCTGGTCACCGGTGATGATCAGGCCACGCTCGATCAATGCTGGAGGACGATTGCCCTCACGGAATTCGAAAGACTCGGAAGTTGCCTTGGAAGCACCCGGCTCTGCAGCCAGACGGAACTCCAAGTTGGCGGTCTTGCCCAGGATCCGCTTGGCTTCGGCAGTGTCCTGCACGCCCGGCAGCTCAACCACAATGCGGTTGGCGCCCTGACGCTGTACCAGCGGCTCAGCCACACCCAGCTCGTTGACGCGGTTACGGACCGTGGTCAAGTTCTGCTTGATGGAGTATTCACGGATTTCCGCCAGCTTGGCCGGGGTCATCGCCAGACGCAGTACCGCCTGACCATTGAGGTCGGCCGGAACAATGTCGAAATCGTTGAAGTTCTTGCGGATCAGTGCGCGGGCCTGTTCACGAGTCGCGTCGTCGCTGAAGCCCAGTTGAATGGCACCGTTGAGTTGCGGCAGGCTGCGATAACGCAGGCGCTCTTTGCGCAACAGACTCTTGACGTCGCCTTCGTAGACTTTCAGGCGTGCATCGAGGGCTTTATCCATATCCACTTCCAGCAGGAAGTGCACACCACCAGACAAGTCCAGACCCAGTTTCATAGGGTGCGCGCCGAGGTTGCGCAACCATTGCGGAGTAGTTTGTGCCAGGTTCAGTGCAACGACGTAGTCGTCACCCAGGGCCTTGCGTACGACGTCCTTGGCTGGAAGCTGGTCTTCTTTATTAGTCAGACGCAGCAAGCCGCCCTTGCCATTGGCCGCGACAGTGGCTGCCTTGACGTTGATCCCGGCATCGGCGAGCGCTTTGCTCACACGATCCAGATCAGCCTGAGTGACCTGCAACGCGGTGCTCGCACCGCTGACCTGAATGGCCGGATCATCAGGGTATAGATTGGGAGCGGAATAAATAAAACCGATCGCCAGCACCGCCAGGATCAGTACGTATTTCCACAGAGGGTATTTGTTCAGCATCACGCCGCCCGCTTATAACGCGGGGCGCCTTGCGCGCCCCGTCGATTGGTAAAAGATGAATCAGATCGCTTTCAGCGTGCCTTTTGGCAGCGTGGCGGCGATAGCGCCTTTCTGGAACTTCATTTCGATGGTGTCGGACACTTCCAGGACCACGAAGTCGTCGGTCACCTTGGTGATCTTGCCGGCGATGCCGCCAGTGGTCACAACTTCGTCACCTTTTTGCAAGCTGCCCAGCAGGTTCTTCTGCTCTTTGGCGCGCTTGGCCTGTGGACGCCAGATCATCAGGTAGAAGATGACCAGGAAGCCGACCAGGAAAATCCACTCAAAGCCGCCGCCCATAGGGCCTGCAGCAGGTGCAGCAGCGTCAGCCATGGCGTTAGAGATAAAAAAGCTCATTTAGCACTCCAGTTGCAAATATTGAATCTTAGGGTCAGAAAACTCAGTCCAAAGGCGGAACAGGGAGCCCGCGTTTGGCGTAAAAGGCATCGACAAAGGCGGCCAATGTACCCTGTTGAATAGCCTCGCGCAAACCAGCCATAAGCACCTGGTAATGCCGCAAATTGTGGATGGTATTCAACATGCTACCCAGCATTTCGCCGCACTTGTCCAGATGATGCAGATAAGCGCGGGAGAAGTTCTGGCAGGTGTAGCAATCGCAGGTTGGATCGAGTGGCGAATCATCATGGCGATGAAACGCGTTACGGATCTTCAACACACCGGTATCGATAAACAGATGCCCATTGCGGGCGTTGCGGGTTGGCATCACGCAATCGAACATGTCCACACCGCGGCGCACACCCTCTACGAGATCTTCCGGTTTGCCAACACCCATAAGGTAACGAGGTTTGTCTGCTGGCATCTGGCCCGGCAGGTAGTCCAGCACCTTGATCATCTCGTGTTTGGGCTCGCCCACCGACAGGCCACCGATGGCCAGGCCGTCGAAGCCGATCTTGTCCAGGCCTTCCAGGGAACGCATGCGCAGGTCCTGGTGCATACCGCCCTGGACGATACCGAACAACGCGGCAGTGTTGTCGCCATGGGCATTCTTGGAGCGCTGGGCCCAGCGCAACGACAGCTCCATGGAGACCCGCGCGACGTCTTCGTCAGCCGGGTACGGGGTACATTCGTCGAAGATCATCACGATGTCCGAACCCAGGTCGCGCTGCACTTGCATCGACTCTTCCGGGCCCATGAACACCTTGGCGCCATCGACCGGCGAGGCGAAGGTCACGCCCTCTTCCTTGATCTTGCGCATGGCCCCCAGGCTGAACACCTGGAAACCGCCGGAGTCGGTAAGAATCGGGCCTTTCCACTGCATGAAGTCATGCAGGTCGCCGTGCTTCTTGATCACTTCGGTGCCGGGACGCAACCACAGGTGGAAGGTGTTGCCCAGAATGATCTCGGCACCCGTGGCGACGATATCCCGTGGCAGCATGCCCTTGACCGTGCCGTAGGTGCCCACCGGCATGAACGCCGGGGTTTCCACCGTACCGCGAGGGAAGGTCAGGCGACCACGACGAGCCTTGCCATCGGTGGCCAGCAGCTCGAAAGACATACGACTTGTGCGACTCATTCTGTTTCCTCTGGGGCCGAATCCTTGGGAGCGGTTGGCGCAGGGTTACGGGTGATGAACATCGCATCACCGTAGCTGAAAAAGCGGTACCCATGCTCGACGGCAGCCTTATAGGCGGCCATGGCTTCGGGATAACCGGCGAACGCCGAAACCAGCATCAACAGCGTGGACTCGGGCAAATGAAAATTGGTGACCAGGGCGTCGACCACATGAAACGGCCGGCCCGGGTAGATAAAGATGTCGGTGTCGCCACTGAACGGCTTGAGCACACCGTCGCGGGCGGCGCTTTCCAGGGAACGCACGCTGGTAGTGCCCACCGCCACCACCCGACCGCCGCGCGCACGGCAGGCCGCGACCGCATCCACCACGTCCTGGCTGACTTCCAGCCATTCGTTGTGCATATGGTGGTCTTCGATACGCTCCACGCGCACCGGCTGAAACGTCCCGGCACCGACGTGCAGGGTCACGAACGCGGTCTCGACGCCCTTGGCCGCAATCGCTTCCAGTAACGGCTGGTCGAAATGCAGCCCGGCAGTCGGCGCCGCCACCGCGCCCAGGCGCTCGGCGTACACCGTCTGATAGCGCTCGCGGTCCGCACCTTCATCCGGACGGTCTATATAAGGAGGCAACGGCATATGGCCGACGCGATCGAGCAAGGGCAGCACTTCTTCGGCAAACCCCAACTCGAACAGCGTGTCGTGACGGGCCAGCATTTGCGCCTGGCCGCCACCCTCGATCAGGATCGTCGAACCCGGCTTGGGCGACTTGCTGGAGCGCACATGGGCCAGCACGCGATGACTGTCGAGCACCCGCTCCACCAGAATTTCCAGCTTGCCGCCGGAAGCTTTCTGGCCAAACAGCCGCGCCGGAATCACCCGGGTATTGTTGAACACCATCAAGTCACCTGGGCGTAAATGCTCAAGCAAATCAGTGAATTGACGGTGGGCCAGGGCACCCGTAGGCCCATCAAGGGTCAACAGGCGACTACCGCGACGCTCGGCCAAGGGATGGCGGGCGATCAGCGAATCGGGAAGCTCGAAGGTAAAGTCAGCAACGCGCATGATGTGGTTCGTCTAGCAGGGCCGGGAAGTTTAGCGGAAATAGCCAAAATTGACCATGAAAGCTGATTGACCAACGGTAATCACCTCTCTATACTTCGCCGCCATTGAGCCCTGATGGCGGAATTGGTAGACGCGGCGGATTCAAAATCCGTTTTCGAAAGGAGTGGGAGTTCGAGTCTCCCTCGGGGCACCACATAGCAGTATCTGAGAGTCTCTACCAGCCTCTCAGAACCAGAGAAACCGGCCACTTAGGCCGGTTTTTTTGTGCCTGTCTGTCTACCCCTGTCTCCCCTTATCCGTTGTATCCCTGTATCCCTGCTTGTATCCCGAGAAAAACACCGAACGTTGGGATACAAGGATGAAGCGTGCAGACGTCCATCGCCGCCCTATCGCAGACACGACGCTTGCGGGGCTGGAGCCGAAACTAAAGGAATACCGGGAACTGGACGGAAACGACCTCTACTTCAGGATCAAACCTGACGCAGGTAAATCTTGGCAACTCCGCTACAAGCCTCCGGCGGGCAACTGGGCTTGGAGGTTACCCGGAAGTAAGTGGTGCATTGGCACGGGACAAAGCCGCTGAACTGCGCAAGATAGTCAGCAGCGGGGCTGATCCTCTCGAAAGGAGTGCGCCCCGACAAGTCGGGGCATTTGTTTTTTTCCAGCGAAGACAGAGATTTCACACAGCCTGAGAAGCCGGATTTTTATTTCAACTGATGCTTACCAAGTGTAGCGATACCCAAGAGTCACACCAAATGGCTCCTCCGTATTACTGCCTATGGCGTATTCGGCATCCAGCGAGAGTTTACTGTTCTTGCTTACTTGAATAATCCCGCCGAAGCCAATTTCGGTACGGTCGCCAAGTAGGTCTGCATTAAGCTTGGTGCCGTTGACCTTGACGCTAGAGCTGCCCGCATGTTCCTGAACGTAAGAGGCTTTGATGTACGGCTGAATTTGCATGCCGTTGTCTAGTACCATGTCACGGCCCAGCAAACTACCAGCACGACTTTGCAGCGAGTCAACATCACTAGCATTTACACGCATGCCATTACTGGCGGTGTATTTTGCGCCTTTGGTTTTAGTACCGGTAATTTCCAACTGAGGTTCAACAAACCAACCATCTTTGAGTTTGATGTGTTTACCCACTTCCACATCCATACCAACACCATCGGTGTCAGCCGAACCCTTCACGCGTTCGCCAGTATTGCTGACACTTTTGATTTGGTTGTCGAAGTGGCTGTATTTCAGCACGCTGTCTACATACCAGCCAGTATCGTAAATAAACGTGGCATACACACCACCTAACTTACTGTCGGTTGTGCCCGAGGAGCCTTCACCGAAGTCAGCTTGCGAGTGGGCCGAACCGATCATTGCACCGAGGTAGACCTTGCCGCCGTCAAAGGTTACGGCCTTGTCGGCACCGATTTCTACTCCCGTGATATTCTGCTGGAAACCACGGCTAGTGTTACCACCGTCCACGTTGAATTTTTTGCCAATGGCACGTGTCCACACGCCGCCTTCGTCTTTGCCCATGCGCAACTCACCGAGGCGTTTAACCAGTGCGTTCATTTGTGCGCCCCATAAGCCAGCGTTAGCGCCTTGAGCAGCCACAGCCGAGTTAGCACCTTTCGACAGGTTATGCGGGCTTAGACCAGAGTTTCCAGGATCACTTGGGGTTCCCACTGCTGGTGAATTGAGAACCCAATCTTCACCGTTTTGGCTCAAGGTATAGCGAAATGCCCCCGCGTCTACGTGACCACCTTCCAAGCTGAACTTGCCATCACCTCCATGCGTTTTCACCACAGTGAGAACCCCGTCATTGGTGACCGGTTCAAGGCCACTATCAGCGATTAACAGACGATGTTGACCGCTTGTTTTCCCCCCCACAGTAATGAGGTCGCCAGTCAGTTCGCCGATTTGGGTGTTCATCGCAAAAAGGCCGGCTCCGCTAAGATCACCGCCAATTGCCATCACGTTGCCGATGTATGCACCACCCAGTATCACTGTACCAGTGGTGTTGAGGTCGCCGGCGATGCTGAAGGTTTGTGCTGCCGTACTACCCGGCAGTGCGCCACCGGTAACAAGCATGCCAACGTTGTTAACCGAACCAGATACACCACCAAAACCACCGAAGGTCGCACCGTTGGCTATATTCACTTGGTTGCTGGTCAGCGTCATCGGCGCCACTTCGCTACCGAACAGCAGGCTGCCCTGATTAACGTTGGTTGCACCAGTGTAGGTGGCCATGGCGCCCAAAGTGAGGATACCTGCACCATCTTTGCTGAGGTTACCTGCACCTTGTACGGCGTTGGTCAGACTCCAGTCATTAGTGGCATCAACGATCAAATCACCTTCGTTCTGCACGCTGGCACTGCCGAGGCTTTTTGCGCTGAGGGCGGTTAGCTTGCTGCCGCTTTCGATGTCGAACTCACCACTGAACACACTGTTATCGTTCCCCAGCACCAAGTCTGCGAAGTTTTGAGTAATAACTTTACCAGTGCCCAAGAGAGAGTTTTTCAGGGTGCCGATAGCACTATCAAAGGTCAGACTACCTTCAACGGTAATTGCGCCTTGGCCCAAACCATCAGCGTGCTTAAGGCTGACATTGGCATCACTGGCGATATTGGTGACAGCACTCAGACCGATGTTGGAGCCGCTAATTTTCAGCTCACCAGCGGCTACATTCAGCGCGCCCGCGCCTTGCAGTGTGCCGTCGGAAATGCCACCACTGAGCAGGGTCAACGCACCGCCATTGATATCCATTGTCGAGCCGACTTGGCCGGCGAGTTCGCCAATGGTTTGAATCTTGCCATTAAGGTCCACTGTTGCTGCCGAAGCGATGTTCAGCAACGAAGTGTTGCCCAACACATTATCAGCATCGAGTCGTAGTTTGCCGGAGTTGACCGAGGTTGCACCGGTGTAATCGTTGCTGGTGTTGGACAACGAAATGATGTTGTCTGCGTCGATGCTCAGGTTGCCGCTGCCGGTGATTTTGGCAGACAGATCGGTCGCAGCAGCGTTGGTATGTCCACCTTCGTTAAGACTCAAGCTTTCACCAGCTTGTAGGTCCACTTGCTTCAAGCGGTAGCCAACATACAAACCGTCACTGTTCACACCCGTGTTGACACCGTAGTCGTATGTACCAACAGCTACGATGTTGCCGCCTTGCGAGAGGTCGAGATTCTTCGCATTGGTGATTAGGCCGCCGTTTTGATCAACCAACTCCAGTGCACCACCAGTACCGGTCACCGTTGTGGCTGCGACCAACTGTAGACCATCGCGAACATCGTCTTGTTGCATAAGCGACAGCGAACCTGCAGGCAGACTGGGTGGTATCAAGTAGGGATCCGGTACATTCACTTGCACCGTGCCCAAGCCCTCTACATCCAGTGTGCCAGCGGTGATGTGACTGATAGCAACGCTTTGGTCAGGGGCATTGGCGTTGAACTTAACGGTACCATTGTTGAACGCAAGGCCGCCGATGGCTTGCTCGCCATCACCAACTGTAGTGACGTTACCGGTGTCGACACGCAAAGTGGCGTTGGTAAGGGCCACGGTGTTTACGCTGTCCAAGACAAAGGTACCCAGACCCGCCTGGACCACACCAACAAATTTGGCGCCAGTTGTGGCGGCAAAGTTGAAGGCATCATCGGCTGCGCCCATAACTGCGGAAATCACACCGGCACCGGTCATGGAGTGGGCCAAGGTGTAACCGGAACCTGCCACTGGGTTCAGACTCAGGCTGGAGGTTTCATCGATGTCGATCGAGCCTAAACCGCCATCAATATCGGTCATTTTCAGCAGATCGCCAGTGGTGACGGTGGAACCGTTACGCAAGTTCATAAACTCAAAATGTTCAACATTATGAGTCGCTGTGAGGGTCTGCGATGCGCCGTCGAACGTCAGTACGTCATCGCCGCCGATGCCACCATCCAGAGTCGTGAACGCTGCATTGCCTTTCACGGTTACCACGTTAACGCCTGAACCGCCGCTTACATTAGCTACGGAGGACGCATTTTCCAGCGTTACTGCATTGGAGCCATCGCCCAAGGCAATATCGCCGATAATTTTTCCACTGTTGGTAATCGTGTTGTTGCCTGTCGCGGAAATGATGTTGCCTGTGATGAGGGCTCCAGCGGCGTTAGTTGCGAAGTTGTTGCCCGCACCGAGATCAACGATGCCGGTGATTTTACCGCTGTTGTTAAGTATTGAATCCTGGCCGTCCAAGGTCAGCGCAGCCATCTGTGCGCTGCTGGCTGCAATAGTGCCACTGTTGGTAACCGATTTAGTCGCGCCCAAGTTCACAACCGGAACGGTAGTTGAGGCACTAATCAGCTTGCCGGTATTGGTGAAAGTGGACACACCGCTAAGGTCTACCGCCGAACCACCTGCCGCAGCCACGGTTACGTTGGCGCCATTTTTCACATCGCCTCCGCCAGTCTGCTTAACCGAAATACCTGTACCGTTAGCCCCGGTTACATTGATGTTCAAGCCATTGGAATTAGCGAAATCAACGTTGTTCGACGTCGCGCCGCCAGTGGCGGTTTCAAACGCTAAGCCGGTGCCGGAGCCCAGCACGTTGATAACACCGGCGTTTTCCTTCGCCAAGCTGGCGCCAGTGCGGACTCCTTTGCCGTCCGTTACGTCAATTTTCGTGGTGTTAGTCAGATGAATACCGGCGATTTCCGCCTTGTTTTCAATACCGTTACCGCTGCCGGAACCGGCAGAAGCCATGTCGATCCACACGCCATCCGCCACCAGGCCTTTAGCGCCAGTGTCGAGCAATACCGCGTGAGCAGTGCCAGCGGCGGTCACTTTACCGATACCGGAACCCGCCAGATTGAGAGAAGCATCGTGACCAATACGAATGGCGGCAATACCATCGCTGGCTTTGAGCAAGCCTCCCTGGATATCAACTCGAGATTCAGCGCCTTCTACCGAAACAGCGATGCCATTGACGGAGATATCCTGGTGGTTTTCGAACTGACCGTTTTTGACCATGACACCAATATTGTTGGTGCCAAGGCTGAAATCGAGTACGCCGTTGTTGACCAATAGACCTTGGTTTTGCGTGACAAAACCAGTGGCGTTAGACAGGTTGGTGTTCAGCGTGGCGTTGTTGATCAGTTGGGCGTCAGTGTTGCTTCGGGTAATCGTCGTACCGTCGATGCCGTATGCGTTGCCATCAACCTGACCAACGATAGCGCCGTCACCCACTAGCGAAACGCTGGTGCCTTTTTCCAGCGTCACGTGAGCGCCACCTTGAACCAGTACCGACATGGCGTCATCGCCCAGCACCTGGAAATTCGAACCTGCTGCGGTGGTAACGGTAGTGCCGTCGCCGGTAGCCCAGATACCACGCGAGCCGTTACCCGAAGTTTTCATCTGCACCATGCCATCTTGCGACGCACCCGCCTCAACGCGGAACAGCGTTGAGTTAGTGCCAGAAGAGTCAAGCAGTGTGCCAGTCGGAACGTTGGTGGTGATCATGGAATCTGCGCCGGATACCAGGAACGCGATTTGATCAGTCACTGTAGGGTCGAGCGAGAATTGCGGCGTTGCAGTGCCAGCTAGGTTAACGATGGAGCCATCATATGCGGCCACGCCAATTGCCCCTTGGCCTTGCATGTCGACGGTACCGGACGTCATGTTCACTGCCACGGCAGATCCACTGGCGGAAATGCCCGTGGTACGGTTGGCGTTGCTGCCGCCCTTGAGAGTCAGGTTGCCCGTGTTATTGAGGGTGGTCGCCGCGCCGCTAGTCGAGGCGACCAAACCAATACCGCCGTCTTGGACAGTAATGTCACCCGAGTTACCGGCGGTCGAGCCTTCGAGCACCTGAATACCAGTGGTGTTCGCGCCGGTAAACACGATGCTGCCGCTGTTAATCAGTGATGCGCCATTTCTAGCAACATAACCGGTAACTTTGTTCAGCGACGAGTTGAGGTTTGCTTGCGAGAGCAACAAGGTGCCGGTACCAAAACCAGCAGCGCCTGCACTGAGATTTGTATTGCCGAAGGAGCCTTTGATTTGCGCACCTGAAGGCGTCCCGTCCAAACCGTATTTGAGACCGTCAGCGATTGCCGCGATAGCGCTGTCTGCCGCCAATAGGATGGTCGAGTTAGAAGTGATTTTACCCTGCGCGCCACCCTCGATTCGTACCCCGGTGGAACCTTCGCCAGTCAGGTTGAGGGTCATGCCGTTAGAGTTGAACGCGGAAACGTCGTTGCCGGTAAAGCCGGTTACTACCAGCGCGTTGGAGTTCTTTCCGGATGTGGCGAGTATGAAATCTTCGCCGTTGCTCGCTGTGCCGGTGAAATCGGCACCGTCTTCAAGACGATACAGCGTGGAACCCTCGGTGGTCACCTTCTGAACGGCGGCGCTATTGTTGGTTACAGCCGAACCAGCACCGTAGATGAAAGTGCCGATCTGGTTTTTGCCCGAATTGAACTTCACCTGGCCGTTTCCAGCGACGTCAGCATTTGCACCGTCGCGAACGTGAATACCAATGGCGCCGTCGCTATTCAGGTTTACAGTGCCAGTCAGTGACGCTAGGGAACCAGCACCTTCAGCCCACATGCCAAAATTATGCAAGCTCGTGTTTGGGTCAGAGCCTTCAAGCACGTCAATCGTGCCGCTCGACGAGACTTTACCGCCGCTGACGGCTTTCATGCCAATCGTGTTGACGCCTCTCAGTTCAATGGTGCCGCCATTATTTACAGAAGCCGTCGCAGAGGTGCTGAGGATGCCGACGTTGGAAACAGGCGAGTCGCTAAAATGGCCTTTAACAATAATCTTGCCATTACTGTTTACGCTGGCATTAAGGCCCTTGGCATCGATACCAATACCACCTTGCACAAGGTCCCCAATGATGATGGTGCCGTCGTTGTTGACGATACCATTATCGTTAACCTCGATAGCGGTAGCACCGTTCATTTGTGAGACATCAGCACCGCCTCGGGCGATAGGCGCCGAGGTGGTGTCGGCGGAGGCGGCACGGCCCAGATATATCAGGCCGGTGGCAGCGTTATTGAATGTTGCGCCGGTTGAAACCTGCGCTCCTATCGGTTTGCCGCTGAAGACTTGCGCTGCGGTGCCGACGTTCATAGCGCCGTTGTTGGTAAATACACTAAGGCCGCTAAGTTGTACTGCGACCAGGCTGAAGTTTGCTTGACCCTGGCTCGCTGCGCTGCTGTTAATGGTCCCGTTGTTGACGTACGTCGCGCCCAGCTTGATTTGGTCGGCAACGGCAGTTGCCGTAGTACCAATGAAGCGGCCGATGTTGCGCACGCCATTGTTGATGAAGTTACCGCCATTGGTCGCCACTACACCGATGCCGTTACGCACACTGCTGATGGTGCCATCGTTGGTTACGGTTGCGCCGTTAGTGACTTGCACCAAGGTCGCGGCAGCTTGGGTTGTACCGTTCCAGGTCAAACTGCCGGTCGAGGTAATATGCGCGGACGCATTGGCGCCATCAGCCTTAAGGGCAATTTGTTGGCCAAGTGGCGTGAACAGCGGATCGTCCGCCGGAATGGCCGGGTTGGTCAGCGTCCAAGTGTTGCTGGAGGTGGTGTATGCCAGCGCGAAGGCACTGTCGTAGTTCTGCTGCATGGCCGCCTGGTTATTACCAAGTTTGCCATCCTTCAGTTGTTGCACTAGCCAACTGTTGTAGCTCTGCAGTTGGGCAGCGTTGTTAACTGTTTGGGCCACCTGAGAGCCATCGTTAAGGGTCACTAGGAAGGTGCCTTTGTACGATTGGGTCTCGTAGCTAAAATCCCGTGGACGCAGGCTCGCGGCGTTAACTGCAGAACTGGAGAAAGCAACCGTATTTTCCGAGGTCCAATTGACGGCGCCATTGGTCACTTCAACAAACGCGGTGTTTTTTGTGTTCTCGTCGCCTAGTTGGCCGCTGGCGTTCATGTTGAACGTACCGCCGCCTTGAATTTTGGCTACTTGTGCATCAACAAAATTGGATGCCCCAGGGGCGCTCGGCTGGTAAACGACAAAGGTAGTGCCGCCGCCTGGCTTTGAGTCAGTGATTTGCCCGTTTCTGTAAGTATTGATGATGACAGGGGCGTTCAGGATTGAATCGTATGCCGAAACACCTGAGTTTTTTGAACCCGTGACCAGATTGGTTAGTGTTTTAGGGTCAAGGGCACCGGTGATATAACCGTCATTGTAGGCGCTTTCCAAGTTGTATGTCTTAGAGTTAGGGCCGGACGAATCGGTGAAGTTGACAGTGCCGTCGAGGCTGTCAGTATTGCTGCCAACAACAATGGCCTGGCCGCCATTGTTAGCCGAGCCTGGCGTATACACCAATGCTTGCGCGGTGCCCGCAGGTAACAACAAAGCAGCCACAAGCATCGCGATTTTACTTGATTTCGAATGGGACTTGGCAAGCTCGCTTGCGACTACCCAACAACCGAGTGATGCGTTCCAAATTACACGAAAGACCTTATTCATCCTAACACCCAGAGTACTCATTTAATGTGTCAATCAAGAGCCTTGGATGGCTCCCTGAGCCAGTCGAGCGGTACACGTCGCGGCTTCTAAACTTGAAGCCACTGGTACCTTCTGGTTGATTTTTTCACTGGGTAACTATCTAAAGTTTTTTTCGGAGGCGCTACAGGATGAATCTTGTCTACGACCGAGATAATTCCCAGTCCTTAATGGCCACTTCTAGCCCTTCAAGCTCAGGCGCATTACCGCGACGAACAGTATTCAGCTCAAACGCTTCGAACTCGGAGATTCAATCCTGGAGTCGCTCTATCCCTCGCTCAATAACGTGTCTCGACATCTAAGGTTTTGAAGCGATAGGCGTCGCAGGTGGCTTAGTTCGGGCCATCGAACACATACTCCTTTAAGTAGTAAATAACAGCACCCCATAATAAGAAATCAGCCAGCCTGTATCCCTGACCGTATAATTTTTCTGCAAGCAACGTACTATATAGACCCCGACAGTCTCCCCCTGCACCACATAGCCGTATCTGAGAGTCTCTACCCGCCTCTCAGGCCCGGAGAAACCGGCCACTTGAGTCGGTTTTTTTGTGCCTGTCAGTTGATTCCTGTCTCCCTCGCTAATCCGCTGTATCTCTGTATGCCGCATGGCACAGAGCAATCCGATCATGCCGCACACGTGTTGCGGATTTGTCGAAGCGCGTCACGACGCAGCGATCTCCTTCAGCCACCCGAACAACTGCACTCGATAGCGGCCATAGTCGCCAGCAGCATTGCCCTTTTGAGCCAACAGCCATCGACAACGTTGGCAAGGGCGTCCGCGCAAGCTGGGGATATAAGTCTCATCCAGCAACGACTGGGCATAAGCAACATCGCTGGCTTGTCCTCCTGAAAGCAGAAAGCGCTTGGCGTCACACAGCATGCGAACCCTGAACGTCAAGCACACGAGTGCACGGACTTGCGGTTCTTCAGCCCAGTACAAAACTTTTCTAAAAAAAATCCTCATCAAAAATCTTCTTTATTGTCTGGCTGGCAACATAAGCCTTTATAGAAAGTCGGCCTGTGAAAGTACACGACATTGGAAGCCCGCATCTATTTACCCATGACGTGGAGGCTTCAATAGGGCAAAGTGCATTCCTGGCTTTTTATAAAACCCACTACAAATATAACCCCACGCTTAAAACAACAAGAACCCCCCGCACAAATACAAGAATATTCTTGATCACATCAAGACCCACCCCGTAGCCCCTCCTGACTTCCGAACCTAAAATTGATCCCAGCCCAGGCACTCTTACCTGAGCTGAGGTCGCGCAAGTCATGTTTGTTTGAACGTGAGAACCTCTAAAACAAATGGACTTGTCGCGCTGTGATCCATCCCACTTGAAGGGTTCCTCAATGTTTATCCGTAAAACCATGTTGGCTGTCGTAGTTGCTGTCGGTTCGATGTCGCTTGCCCATGCTGCAGACCAAGGTCACGGCAAGATCACGTTCAAGGGCTCGATCAACGATGCTCCTTGCTCTATTTCTGCAGACACTGTCGACCAGACTGTGCAGTTGGGCACTGTGTCCAACAAAACCTTGAAGGATGGCGGTAAGTCCCAGCCACAAACCTTCCAACTCAATCTGGAAGGTTGTGTATTGGAGACAAACAAGAAAATCGTAACCGCGACATTCTCAGGCACCGCATCGACTGGTAACACCAAGCTGCTGGGCATCGCCGGCTCGGCGAAGGGCGCCAGTATCGCTATCACTGACGGTACCGGCAATCTGATTGAGTTGGGCAAAGAATCGTCCAAACTTACACTTCAAGATGGCAATAACACCATGCTGTTCGCGGCGTACTTGCAAGGCGACGTGAAAGGCCCTGCAGAAGGGGCACCGGAACCAGTAATTGTTCCAGGTGAGTTCACTTCGATTGCCGACTTCACCCTCGCCTACCAGTAAGCGTTAGCCCCGCTACTACCCAGGTCACGCAATATATATCGCGTGACCTGGTCTTTTATATCGGAGCACCTTCATATTCGCCCCTATTCAAATAGAGAATCGCGCAACCATTAAGGTGCCGATTCTTTAGCTGGTCAATCCAGCACACTGGGTGAATAGATAACGATGGCCGTTCATCCCGCACCCGCCCAGTTCAAGAGTATTTGAATGTGAACCTGAAAATAGTATTGGCAAGTTGCATCCTGCTATTACCGGTTTGCTTCACCTACGCGGCTGAAGAATTCCAATTCAACTCGGACGTGTTGAGCCTTGAAGACAGTCAGAACATTGACCTGAGCGTGTTTTCCAAGGGCAGTTTTATAATGCCAGGCACTTACAGCCTTGCAGTCCACGTCAACAAACATCAACTTCCCGAACAGGCGATCGTATTCACCGCCCCGGATGACGCACCGCAAGACAGTGCCGCCTGCATTTCACCTGCATTGGTCGAGCAATTTGGCCTCAAGAACAGCGCCAAAGACCAGTTACGCTGGTGGCATGACAACCAGTGCATGGACCTCCGGAGCCTTGAAGGCACCGAGATGCGCATTGACCTGAGTACCTCGACGCTCTACCTGAATATCCCTCAGGCTTGGCTCGAATACAGTTCACCCGACTGGGACCCTCCCTCCCGCTGGGACGAAGGCGTCTCCGGGCTGTTGTTCGATTACGACGTCAACGGCCAAAGTAACTCTATAAAAAGTCAGCGCAGCGACTCGCTGGGCCTCACTGGCACCCTGGGCGCGAACCTGGGCGCCTGGCGGCTTCGCGCCGACATGCAGGGGCGTACCGAACGCAGTACCGGGCAGGCGACACAGCGCGCCTTCACCTGGAACCGCTATTACGCTTACCGCGCCATCGCCCCGTTGCGTTCACGCCTGACCGTGGGTGAGGACTACCTGAGCTCGAGCCTGTTCGACAGCTTCAGCTACGCCGGTGTCAATCTCGCCTCAGACGACAATATGCTGCCGCCCAACCTGCGTGGTTATGCCCCGGAAGTCACCGGGGTCGCGAACAGCAACGCGCGGGTCACCGTCAGCCAGCAAGGCCGTCTGCTTTATGAAACCCGGGTAGCCGCTGGCCCCTTCCGCATCCAGGACATCAACAACGCCGTCAACGGCAAACTGGATGTGCGGATCGAGGAACTTGATGGCAGCGTTCAGGAGTACCAGATGGACACAGCCAACATTCCATACCTGACACGCCCCGGCAGCGTGCGCTACAAGTTGACCGCCGGCCGCCCTTCGGATACTGAGCACAACATCGACGGGCCGCTATTTGCCGCCGGTGAGTTCTCCTGGGGGGTTAGCAATGGCTGGTCATTGTACGGTGGTGCCATCGGCTCCCAGGGCTACAACTCCCTGGCAGTGGGCGCTGGGCGCGACTTGAGTGCACTCGGGGCCATTTCTGTGGACGTTACCCAATCCAACGCAACGCTGCCCCAAGGCAGTTTCAGCGGCAAGTCCTACCGTGTGAGCTACTCCAAGCGTTTCGATCAATATGACAGCCAAATTACCTTTGCCGGTTATCGCTTCTCCCAGGAGAACTTTATGAGCATGACTGAGTTCCTTCAGTCACGCGATCAGCAAGAGCGCTATAACAAAGCCAAGGAAATGTACACCGTCACCCTCAATAAACAGTTTCGCGATCTGGGCGTGACGGTGTACGCAAACTACAGCCATCAAACTTACTGGGACGCCCCCGCCGCTAACCGCCAAAGCGTTTCGCTCGCGCGGTATTTCGATGTCGGGCGCTTCAAAAACCTGAACCTGTCATTGACCGCGTACAACACCCAATCCGGCACCACCTCTGATCGCGGCGGCTACCTCTCACTATCATTACCTTGGGGTGGTGGTTCGTTCAGCCACAGCACGTCGATGAACAACACCAATACTACCCACAACGCCAGCTATTCCAGCCGCGTCAATGACAAGACCAACTACCAGATCGGCGCTGGCTCCTCGCGCACGGGACAATCAGTCAATGGCTTTCTCAACCATGAGGGCGACAGTACGCGACTTACCGCCAACGCCAGCTACCAGCCTGGAGAATACAGCACCATCGGCGGCTCGCTACAAGGCGGCGCAACACTGACTGCCCACGGCGGCGCCCTGCACCGCTCAAACATCAATGGCGGCACCCGCCTGCTGCTCGACACCGACGGTGTCAGCGACGTGCCGGTCAGAGGCCGGGGCCCAACCACCCGTACCAACTACTTTGGCAAAGCGGTGGTCAGCGACATCAGCCCTTACTATCGCGACGAGGCGAGCATCGATCTGGACAAGCTGGGAGACAACATCGAGGCCACCCGTTCGATAACCCAGGCCACCCTGACCGAGGGCGCAATTGGCTATCGCAAGTTCGAGGTGATTTCTGGCAGCAAGGCCATGGCGTTTATCACCCTGCCCCACGGGCCCACTCCGCCATTCGGTGCGACGGTGCATAACCTGCGCGGGCAGGAAACCGGCATCGTCATCGATGCAGGCGGCGTTTACCTCACGGGCATCAAGGCCAACGAGGTGATGACTGTGCGCTGGGACGGCAAGGATCAATGCAACGTGAAATTACCGGAAACACTGCCATCGGACGGCGTCGAGCTGGAACTACTGTGTCGCGAAGACCTGACCCTGAAAGCCGCATAACGGTGCTTTCCCCTTAATGAGCGAGAGAAACAATCCGATGAATACCTTTACAGTAAAAACCTTAAGCGCCGCACTGCTGGTCTGCACCCTCGGTACAACACAGGCCCACGCCGCCATCGCGCTGGACCGTACCCGCGTGATCTACAGCGCCGCTGATAAATCCGTAAGCCTGAGTATCACCAATCAAAACACCAAACTTCCCTACCTGGCCCAGGGCTGGCTTGAAGATGAAGCGGGCAAAAAAATCACCTCACCGCTGATCGTTTTGCCTCCCATCCAGCGCCTGGAGCCGGGTGCCAGTAGCCAAGTGAAAATTCAGGGACTGCCTGCGGCCTCGACCTTGCCCCAGGATCAGGAAAGCCTCTTCTACTTCAACCTGCGGGAAATCCCACCGCGCAGTGATAAAGCCAATACCCTGCAAATCGCTCTGCAAACCCGGATCAAACTGTTCTACCGCCCCGAAGCCATAGCGCCCCAACAAGGCGGCGCCGATGCTCCGTCCCAAGAACAGATCACCCTTACCCTCCAGGGCGACCGCTATACGGTGAATAACCCGACGCCTTACTACGTGACCCTGGTAGATGCTCAAAGCGCCCCAAAAAGCGAATCTGCCGAAGGGTTTGAGCCCTTGATGGTCGCCCCCAAGGCCAAGGGCGTTCTGAACGTAGGCGCCAAGGTGCTTGGCCAGGCACCAATACTCACCTACATCAACGATTTCGGCGCTCGCCCGCAATTGCAATTTCAATGCGCAGGCAATAACTGCACCGTCAACCCACAGGCCAGGGCGCAATAACCTGCTCATGAAAATTCGGACCAACGCTCCTCGATTAGCTGTCCGTATCCTTGGGTGCCTTTTCAGCCATCGAGCAGTACCCAAATACGCGTGCATCTTGGCGTTAGGGACAGTTGCGCCGACCCAGGCCGATAGTATTTTCTTTCAGGGCAACCTGATAAAAGCCCCCAACTGCACCATCAATGAGGGCCAGGTCATCGACGTGGCCTTTGGTCAGAACATCGCAGTACGTAAAGTCGACGGGGTCAACTATCGGCAAACCGTAGACTATGGGATCCGTTGTGACGCCAGCCCCTACGAATGGGTCATGAGTCTGAAAATCACAGGGCAAGTCACTTCATTCAACCCCGCAGCCTTGCAAACCAGCGTCGGTGGCCTGGGGATCGAAATACGCCAGAACGGCGAACCGCTGATCCTTGGCAAAGCCCTGTTGATTAACCCCAAGCACCCGCCGACACTCCAGGCCGTGCCGGTGAAAGACCCGGACGTCGAACTGGTGGCCGATGCTTTCAACGTTACGGCCACCTTGACGGCCGAGTATCAATAAGAGGTGTGCATGGGCACTTGCAAACAACACACGCGATGGCTAACTCTGCTTGCGGTCATACTTTCCAACCCGGTGCCGGCAGAACCCTCCAAGACCCCCAATATGTACTTTCACGGCGCCTTGGTCACTGAGCCCTGTACCCTCAAGCCTGGTGACGAAGCCATTGAATTGCAGTTCGGCCTCGTTACAGACAAGTACCTCTACAAAAACCAACGCACATTGGGCCGGCCCATTAAATTGCATTTGCAAGACTGTGATATCAGCCAGGACATCGCGGTAAAAGTGCTCTTCAGCGGCGCGGAGAGTCTTGCGCTGCCCGGTTTTCTAGCCCTCAATGGCAGCACTCAAGGTTTTGCCATTGGCCTGGAACAGCCTGACGGACGCCCCATACTGCTCAACAAACAGAGCGAGGCCTGGAAGTCGAGTAAAACCGAGACCGTTATTTCACTCAACGCCTTTTTACAAATAGAACCCGACGCGCTTGCCCAGAGGAATATCACCCGGGGTGAATTCGAAGCGATGATGGTATTTAAGCTGGAGTACGAGTAAGCCGGGTATCAAACACAACGTAGACGTTACCTAGCACTCACACTTACAAGAAACGCAAGCGTCCGCACTCAATGGCTCCGTAATCATCATTCTGCAGCCACAGCCATTCAATCCGATGCAAAATCTAAAATCAGGCAGTCACTGACTATTAGAAATAACAAGAGTGGAGAACACTTAAAATCTGAGTGACAGCCGCCACCCGCAGTTGGCCTGCGTAAGCAACCTGCACTCGATGTATGACTGCACTGAGCACTGCCTAATCCCCGTTTCAGAGTCAACTCGGCTTCGCCGCACACCTACGTCTCCTCGTCTACCAGCAACAATAGACCTGCGTTACTTTTTCTATATTCGCCGTCATACAACCAGGCTGGACATTAGACCAAGTATGCCGCACGACCACCTTCACCCTGCGGATAATACATTTTGCTCAAAGCAATCAGGACCTCCCCATCACCATAAGCAGGCGCTCGCGATGGATCTGCTTAAGCTTGCCAGCCTACATCTGTTTTATCGGAGTTTGGCTGTTCGGAGAGTGTAGAGTGAGTGCTTCAAAGGTCGGGGATCTTTTCCAAGCCCCCTAAAACAATTGACATTTTTGATAATTACAAGTAACGCAAAACTACACAGCTTACTTTTTGATTCATCTGAACAACAGGACAACCACACCCGCATCCACGCAACATTAAAGCGCAGCGACCCTCGAATTAGCCGAAACCAATTTAATAAAAAACAGAAAAACAACTTATCGCCATTTTTCTGTTTCGGTATCGACACAACATAAAACAAGAACAGCACGACTTACACCAATACTATTTAACATCAAATATCAGCGTACCACTTGCCTTAAAGGTGCCTCCTGCCACATTTTCATTAAGCTTAATCGGATAAGCATAAATACTAGGCATGAACGCTAGACTTGCAACAATAAAAGGCTTATTAACCTCAAACACCTTGCCATATTGATCTTTTAACAAAATTCCCAGACCAGGATTATTGGTACTCAAAGCTTGAGCATTACCATCAGCTGCGGTACCTGCAAAAATCAGAGCAACCGTAAACTTCGAAGCGTCTTGGGTATTTGTACACTTCGGGTCATACCACACCCGAACCTCATCGTAATTACCACCGCTCGTGGTTAACTTTGCGATATCAAGATCACCAAAAGCAACGTTTATATCGGACGTGGTCATCGTACACTTAGGTGCCGAGAATAACGTCCCGGAAAACTGTATATCTACCGCACCAGCAGATTGAGCCCCCCCCCCTACGACCAATGCAAGTAAGCTTAATCGAGCATACTTTAAAAGCACATTTCTTTTGCACATAAGTGACCTCCCCCCATATAAGTCTTCAGAAAAAAACACCAACCCACCTTGTCATACATGACCGCGGATGAGTTTCAATACCTAATAACTCATGACTTACATATACGCAACCACCATGACTGCCCTGACCAGAAAAAACTTACTAGGCAGACTCGCACCCAGCGCCTTGACAGGCACTACCTCCACGGCAGGCAAACTAAGGTAGTTCACATTGAACCATTGATTAACTGAGATCGGAGAGCCGTCGACTGTCAACGCCAACCCCAGACCTGGTACAGTAGTCTGCAGCGCGCCGGGGTAAAAATCGGATTCTTGGGCCATAATCTGAAGCTTGACAGTGTTGCCTAGTATATTTTTACAAGAAATAGAAAACGGCACCTGCGCCTTATAATTTTTACCGTCAATCTTTGCGACATCAATCCTACCTGTCGCACCGCCAATGAGTACGGAAATTATATAGTCACCGTTCAGCACACAACTTGGTGCGGCGCGAATAGTGCCTGAAATATTCACTACTGTAGCGGCAAAAACCGAACCGGCAGCCAACAGCCAGCCTATAAACAACAGGCAAACAAACGACAACGACCTTTTGTATGGCAGGCCTCTAAATAGGCTCCACATGCCATCCCCCCTCGTCTTGATCAGCTCTCTGGCCAGCAGGTTGCGGGTCGCCCCCCAAGTTCACCGTTTCATTAAAACTTTTGACGATGGCGCTGAACCGGTCTTTGGCACTTTTGAGCTGCTTCAGATTGTCATTCAGCTCTTGCCCTCTGCGATCTAGTTCACTCTCACGCTTCTGCAACTGCGCCAACCGCGTACGCAACAGGGTCGAGAGTTCATCTGTGCGGGTATTTTCTTGTTGTAACAGCTCCGCACGGCGGGCACTGGCGCGCTCACGGGCTTCAAGACTTTCCGCCAGTTGTTGCAGGGTGGCACTGCGTTCGGCAATCACTTGGGCATTGCTTTCAGCCTCTTGCTCCAACAGGTTGCGATCGTGCAAGAGCTGCTTGTGCAGTTGGCGCAAGTCTTCCTCTTTTTCACTCAACAACCGCTCTTTTTCCTGTAGCGCGAGGTCGCGGCCATGCAGCGCTTTCTGTTGTTTGAAGGTGTCTTTCTTCTGCTCGGCCAGCCGATTGGCCATGCCGCTCAGTGAACCCAAGGTGTCTTGCACATCTTGGAGCAGGTATTCCGTGTCATGGCTGACATTGCTGGCTATCAGCCGCTCGAAATCGTCCTGGTTTGGCGGAAGAGGCGATTCCGGCTCTATAGCGCTCGGCTCCGTTTCGGGCACCGCAACAGCCTCGACCCGCGCAGATGGTGAAACCTCATCTTCCGGCGCATCGCTATCGGCGGAATCATCCAGCGCCTGCGGTGAGCTCTGTTGCAACTCAGCCACAGCGGCCGTTTTTTCGTAAGCCAAGCCGAAAGGATGCACGGCTTGGCTGGTAATCGCACTCATCAGTTGGGTTTTGTCCATTCCCAACGATTGATGAGCATCGACGGAACCGGGGAAAAACGACTGGTCTTCCAGGTTAATCAAGTGATACGTCGTACGCTCGGTTTTAGTCGAATTCATGGTGATTCAGTCTTCACTATCTGTTTGAGTGCCTGCAGCGCAAACACATGATCCCGGTCAGTTTCCAGTGCGCCCAGGCTGTAGGTCTCGCCTTGTTTATAGAGTGCTGCCAGATACACCCGGATACGCCCAGCGCGGGGTTCCTCATTAAATGTATAAACTAGAAAGTTCTTGCTGATTAATGGCACCGCGAAACCAAACAACAGAACCGCATTGATCGCGTCACCGCTTGAGTCGGCGAAAGTAATACTTCGAAAACGCATGTTTGATGACTCCAAGACAACAAGACGGACAGTTCAGTGCCACTCCCTTTAACTTTACACCTGCACGCCAGTCCAATAATCCAGGACACGACCCGAGATGCTCAAGACTATTCTTGGATATTTACCGTCTTTTCTGACCAGAAACAAATGTCTATTAAAACGGTTATTCTTTTATGGATAGAAACTTCTGTATCACGTCTATTTGCAGCCCTCCCACCCCGGTTGTGGCAGCGACCCTCTTTACCCGGAGATAACTATGTTGCGCCATGATCGAGGCTAACCAACTGACCCGGCATCTGGTGGGGAGAACCGTGGTCGACAACCTGTCTTTCCAGGTTAAGCAGGGCGAGGTGCTGGGCCTGCTCGGCCCCAATGGGGCGGGCAAAACCACGACACTGAAAATGCTCGCCAGCTTTCTGCCGCCCACCCATGGCAGCGCCAGCATCCTGGGCCTGGACATCACCACCCAGCGACGCGAGGCCCAGCAATTGATTGGCTACCTACCAGAAAACTCGCCCTTTTATGGCGAGATGACAGTGCGGGGCTTTCTCGAATTTATCGCCGCTGTGCGCAATTACCGAGGTGCGCAAAAACGCAGCCGGATTGCCCGGGCCATTGAGCGCTTTGACTTGGGCGAGGCGGGCCGGTGGCCCATCGAAACCCTGTCCAAGGGATTTAAACGTCGGGTGGGTCTGGCTCAAGCGATCCTTCACGAACCCAGCGTATTGATCCTCGATGAACCCACCGATGGCCTCGACCCCCATCAGCAGCAACGGATACTCGAGATGATTAAAGACTTGGCTCAGGACAAACGGGTGATCATCTCGACCCATCAACTCAAGGATGCACAGGCACTCTGCACCCATGTATTGCTTATCAAGGCAGGACGCTCGGTGGCCAGCTGCACGCCGCTGGAGCTGGCCAGCCACTCTCGACTGCACAATGCCGTCCATCTGGCGCCTATGCAGGCGGTCGACCCCCTGGCGTTAGTCATGCTGCCGGGGGTGGCCCGCATCGAGAGAACCAGCAACACCCTCGACGCAGTGACTGTGCTGGCAAAACCGGGCTCGGTGATTTTGCCGCTGATCCGTCGCCTCGTCGCCGAGCGCCAATGGCCGGTTGAACGCCTGGAAGCAGAGCCCGACTGTTTCGAATCGGTGTACCGCCAACTGATGGACGAGGCACCTCAATGAAACTGTTATGGGTGATCGTGTGGCGCGAGCTGGCAAGTTACTCGAAAGCCCCACTGACCTACGTGTTCCTCATGGCCTTTGTCGCGCTGTCGGGCATCCTGACCTTCTATCCAGGGGATTTCTACGCGCGCAACCAGGCTGATCTTATGCCGTTCTTCAACATCCAGCCCTGGCTCTATCTGTTTCTGCTGTCGGCCCTGGCCATGCGCCTGTGGGCACAAGAACGCCAGAACGGCTCTATCGAGTTGCTGATGACCCTGCCGCTGGGTGACTTCGCCAGAGTCACCGGCAAATTCATCGCCGCCTGGATCATTGCCGGCCTGGCGTTGGCGCTGACCTTTCCCCTGGTACTCACCGTCAACTATCTAGGCTCGCCAGATAACCTGGCGATCCTCGTCGGCTACCTGGGCAGTTGGTTGCTGGCGGGGGCTTATCTGGCCATCGGCTCATGCATGTCGGCGCTGGCCAAGCAACAGATGGTCGCCTTCGTACTGACCTTGCTGGTGTGCCTGCTGTTTATGGGCAGTGGCTTGGCCCCGGTGCGTGACACGCTGCTGCACTGGGCACCGATGTGGCTGGTGGATGGAGTAGCGGGGTTGAGTTTGCTGGAGCGTTATCAAGCTATCAGCAAGGGGCTGGTTGACGCCGGCGATGTGCTCTATTTCATCAGCCTGATCGCGGCTTGGTTGTCCGCGACCGCGGTCGTCATTGACCTGAACAAAGCCCAGTGAGGTTCCCGTTATGAAACGCCTGTTGTTCTCCGGGCTGGGCCTGGTACTGATCGCTGTGTCTTTTTTGGCTTTCAACAGCCTGGCCAGCCTGGTCCTGCGCGAGGCTCGACTCGACCTCACCGAACATCAGCTCTACACCATCAGCCCAGGCACCCGGCAACTGCTCGCCAATCTGAAGGAGCCGATCAATCTGTCTCTGTATTTTTCCGACAGCCAGGCTCAGGAGCTACCGCCGCTGCGCAATTACGCCAAACGCATTGAAGCATTGCTGCGCAGTTACGAGCGTGAAGCCTTCGGCAAACTGAAATTACAGGTCATCGACCCTGCGCCTTTTTCTACGAGCGAAGAGCAGGCGGCACGTTTCGGGTTGCAGGGTGTACCGCTGCAACAGGGAGGCGCACCGCTCTACCTTGGGCTGGCAGCGACCAACACCCTGGGTGACACCCAAATCATTTCACTGTTTTCACCCAGTGAGGAGCGCTTGCTGGAGTACGACATCAGCCGCCTGCTTCACGCCCTGAACACCCCACAACGGCCGATCATCGGCGTGATGTCGACCCTGCCTGTCGGTGGCGATGCGGACAACCCGCCGTGGGCACTGTTTGAGGAAACCTCTCGCCAGTTTGAGGTGCGCTACCTCAAACCACAGGCCACGCTGATACCCGCCGACCTGTCGGTATTGATGCTGGTGCATCCCAAGGAGCTGGACGAGGCGACCCTCTATGCCATCGACCAGTTCGTGCTCGGTGGCGGCAAGTTGCTGGTGTTTGTCGACCCTCTCAGCCAGGTCGACAACGACGCCCAAGGTCACAACAACTCCGACCTACCAAGACTGTTCAACGCCTGGGGCATGCAATTACTGGCGGGTAAAGTGGTCGCCGACGAGCGTTACGCAATGACTGCCCCAGGCGCCGGGCAACGCCCACAGCGCCAGATGACCTGGCTGAATCTACCGCCCGAATCCCTCAATGCCGATGATCTGAGCACCACTGACCTGCAACGTATGACCCTGGCCAGTGCTGGCGTCCTGCAGCCCTCCCCCAACGCCAGCACGATCTTTGTGCCACTGATCCAAAGCTCCACATCGGCCGTGCTGTTTGACGCCGAGAGTTTTGGGCTGCTCGATGAGCTGGGCGATCAACTGCGTCAGCTTAAACCTGAAGGCCAGCGCTATAGCCTCGCCGCACGTATCTATGGCCCTGCCCACACCGCGTTCCCCCAAGGCATTACCGGGCAAGAAAACGGCCTCAAAGAGGCGGCCAATATTAACGTCATTGCGGTGGCCGATACCGATTTGCTCACCGACCGACTTTGGCTACAAGAACAGCAACGCTCGGGACATTCACTGCTGCGCTCATGGGCCGATAACGATGCATTTGTCATCAACTCCCTGGATTATCTGAGCGGATCCGAAGCCCTGGTCAGCCTACGCGCGCGAGGCCGCTTCAGCCGCCCGTTCAGCGTGGTGGACGAGTTGCAACGCCAGGCCCAGATTCGCTTCCAGAGCACTTTCCGCCAGCTCTCACAGAGTCTCGCCGAGACCGATCGCGCCCTGCAAAAGCTGCGCAGCAATCCCGATCCTCACGCGGCGCAGCTGCCAGCCGAACAGATCGACGAATTGGCTGAGCGCGAACGCCAACAACACCAACTGCGTGAGCAACTACGCAGCCTTCAATATCAGTTGAACAACGACGTCGATGCCCTGGGTCGAACCCTGAAGTGGCTCAACATCGGCCTGGTCCCGCTGCTGCTCACCTTGCTGGCGCTGTTGATCATGGCGATTCGGCGCCTGCGTTCCGGAAAAGGAGACTAGGCCATGCGTGGAATCACCCTGCTGGGTTTGACCGTTACCTGCGCGGTGCTAATAGGCGCTTCGGTCAACTGGGCCCCGAAACCAAAAATCGAACCTACGGCCGAGTCGCTGTGGTTGCCGGAACTGGATATCAGCCAGGTCAACGCCCTGACCCTCAGCCGCCGCGATCAGCCGGATATCCGTGTCGAGCGCCGCGACGGATTATGGGTAGTTGCCTCTTGGGAAGATTTCCCTGCCGCGCCCGGCGGCATCGTCAAGCTCCTGCGGGCGCTGACCACCGTACGCAAGGTCGAAGCCCAAAGTCCCCAGCCGAAACATCGTGCTGCCCTTGGCCTGGACGAGCAGGCCATACGCCTGACACTCGAACGCCAGGAGCAGACCCCGCTCACGCTATTACTTGGCAAACAGGTCCGCCAAGGCGGCCAAGTGGTGAGCCAGCCCGATAGTGAGGTGACCTGGCTACTCAATGAAAATCTGCCGCTGCCGCAAAGCCCTTTGGCGTGGATCGACCGACGCCTGACGCGGATTCCCTTTGAACACATACGCCAGCTATCGCTGACCTACCCCAACGGCGCCCGACTGAGAATCCTCCGCGAGTCAGCTGACGCAACGAGTTTGAAACTGCGCCAATACCCCAGCACGCCCAAGGTCATGGATGAGGCCAAGGCCGCTAACCTGCTGCGATTGTTTGGCCAACTCAACATTGCCGACATCGCGATCGAGGCCAATGAGCAGCAGATGGCAAAGCCGGACTTGAGCTTTGAGCTACTGACCTTCTCAGGCGGAAAACTCGCCGGCCAGATCCGCCAACGCGATAACCAATACTGGCTGAAACTGAAGAGCATAGAGGGCTTTGATACGGAGTCTGTTCAGCCACGAATGGGCTGGGTCATGCGGGTGGACGCATTGCTGCCTCGACCTGGTGCAACCCCGAGTCCTTAGGGAATGGCTTGCCGGCGTCAGGCGATCGAAGGGGGGGCTTACACGGCCACTCTTTACCCTGCTCATCTGGCAGCGCATGCCGGGTGAAACGGCGAGCATCGTACAACTGCGAGAAGCGCATTAAGGGTATGGGCAGAGTTGTGGCGCCTTCAACCAGCAGAACGTTGCGCCATGCTCAGGCTGATAGCGCTAGACCCGACTGTGCCATGGTTATCCTGGCTCAGCGCGTGGAAGACTCAATATCGATGGAAGGAGCAGAAGCGCTCAATGAGGGGGCGATCTAAATGAAAGATCGCCCCGCGCAGCACTGGGTCAAAGCAGGCACTCCGAGCCGTGCTTTCAGTCGGTTGGTGGTTACGCTGCAAGCGCCTTCAAGTGTTGAGGCCAGTGCCTTTAAGTTGTACAGCCGCATTAAACTTTTTGACGATACCGCTGAATCTCGCCCGGTTAGCCAACAGCTTCTGCTGACCCAATGCCAATTCCTCACTGCGGACTTTGAGCGCCGCTTCACGCTCATTCAACAGTTGCAAACGGGTTTGCAGGCTAGCCGCCTGAGCCTCTGCTTCCCGTAGGGCCGCGTAACGGCTTGCCAGATCTTTCACCTTGCTGTTGAGCTCGCGCTCCTTTTCCAGCAATTGGCTTTGACGCTCTTCCAGTTGCCGGTGTTGTTGGGTCGAGAGGCTGTGGCGCTGTTCCAGTTCCTGGGCCAGCGCCACAAGGTTGCTCAAGCTTTCCTGAACCTCATCTAGCTCTTCGTCCTGCCCATCAACCTGCTCCGCAGGCTGCGATGTCTCTTGCTCTGCGTCTGCCGCTTCGTTCACAGGTTCGTTGCGGTATGTGCTCGCAACAGGGGCATACTCAATCGCCTGGCCCACCTCCACTGCATCCGGCCGCAGGAGCAAGCCCATGACCAAGGCTTTATTGAGCTTGACGCTGGCGTGCTCTTCGCAAAGGGCCACGGGGAGAGGTTGCTGCCCGATGTCGATGTAGTGCCACCTAGCGTCTTGAGCCATTTGGCCCTGATCAACTATCTGACTGAACGCCTGCTGCCAAGCGTGATCGGCTACCGACATAGCAAGACGATATCGGCCCTGCTCGAACTGGAGCGCTGCGATGTAAACACGCACCTCCTGATCACCAATACTTTCGTTAAGGCTATAGGCCAGGTAGTTCATGCCCGCTGCGGGAACGGCGAAGCTGCATAGCAACACCGCATTGAGGGTCTCTTGCTGGGGCGTACAGACAGCGATGGTTCGCATCATCATTTCAGTGCTTGCTCGGTGCTGCACATCCGCCAGGTTATCTTGCTCAACTAGAGTCAGAGCGCAGGAGGACAGCTGCGGGCCTGCCACAGCCCCCTGCACGAGGGGCTGCTCGTTGCTGCTTGACATAACGCCGGATGACCCCAGGCGCTTCCAGCTAAAGTAGTTCTTCATACACGTCTTTTGCCCCAAAAACCTTAAATAGCAGCCACTGCTACTCACCCCACCACTGCGCACGCCATCGTCGATAGCCAGTACTGGTCGAGGCATAACGCTTCAGGTCTAGCCATGAGACAGGGTGTTTGAGTTCAAGCATTGCCGCGTTCATAAATAGCCCCGAACTCTAGCAAACAAGCCATCAAGAATTTTCTTGAGTAAACCCACCCCTTTCCCGCTTACTGCGGGCACTGGCAAAAAACTTGAGACTGCAGGACGTCAAAACCTCTCGTGCACGATCGAGGTGTGGCTCGTACCGGGCCTAAGTCGCCATGCAACTGAACGCCTTCGCCTGCACGCTCCATCACCGCGAAGAAAAATAGGCCAAGGCATTAAGTGTCAACAGTCGACACGCTCAAAAAAAGCCACCTCACTTGATATTTAGTGCAGGTACTTGCCTTGTAAAAAATCTTCCTGCTTTTTTTGCAAGCGGCTTATTTCATCGTGAAAATATCTATATTCCTCCCCCATATCATCCAAAACACTTTGCAGCCGCCTAATGACTTCTTCATGAATACAAAGGTCTCCTGCTATTTCCCAGGAGAGCGGTACAGAAAGGCTTAACTCCAGAGACAGGTTCAACTTTTTAAATTTCATAAATTCAGCGTTCAACGTCAGTTAAAATAGCGACTGAGCTTAGTTCCAGCACCCGATGAAGTCATCAAGACCAATCTTGACTCCAAGAGACTGTGTCTTGATTTTTTTAGAATCAGCCTACACCAGACCTCTATCCTCTCCTGCGTAGGCCACAACGACGAAAGTCACGACCAAGAATATTCTTGAATTATCATGGAGACGTCCCAAGAAAGCCGGGCATCTGAGAAATTCATCTACTATGCAAGCCTTTGCATCGCAGCGCTTATCAGAGACCACCCAGAGCTGAAACAGACCGCCCCAACGCCGAAGTACTGATTGCACAAGTCTGATACGCTTGCTTGGCGAGTCTGCTGAGACGCCCACTTAGGCCTTTCCTTGAGATCCTCCATGAATAAACGTGTACTCATTGTGGATGACCATCCAATCATCTGTGCTGCCGCCAAAACCGTCCTTGAAGAGAACGGTTACGAAGCCGTCGCCACCTGTTCAGATGGCTTCGAGGCATTGTCTCTGATCCAGTCCCTGGCCCCGGAATACCTGCTGCTGGATATCGGCATCAATAGCCTGGACGGCTTGTCGCTGTTGCAACGTATTGTGGCGGACGAGATTGAGATCAAGGCATTGGTATTCACCTCACACTTGGCCAGTACCTATGCCGTTCGCTGCATGCAGGCGGGCGCACAAGGCTTTATCAATAAGAACGCCGACCTGAAAGAGTTGATCAAAGGCTTTAACGCCCTATCGGATGGTTACCTGTACTTCCCAAAGGAGGTGCTGACGCTGTACCGCGACGCCACCAAGAACAACAACGGAACCTTTGAAACCCTGACCAACAAAGAAATCATCATTCTTCAGCAATTGGCCAAAGGCTTCAGCAACCAGGAAATTGCCGCAAAACTCAACCTGAGCAACAAGACCATCAGCGGTCATAAAGTCAACCTCCTGAAGAAGCTCGGCGTGCGTACCTCGATTGAGCTCGCCAGCATCGCCAAAGAGCGCGGCTTGCTCTGAGTAATCGAGTATGAAATCTTTTTTTCGCCTGTTGTTCTGCACACTGTTCGTAACGCTCGTTACCGCCTCCGCTGCTGATGCCGAACTTGGACCCCGACTGTCCGAGCTGACTCGGGTCATCCCCATGTCACCTGAACTGGATAAGCAGGCAGTTGCTTGGCTTAAGGCGAAAAAAGTTCTGACGGTGGGGTACACCACCCCAAGCTATCCGCCCTTCAGCTTTATTGACTCCAATCAGCAGTTGCAAGGCATCACGGCCGAGTACCTGAATGGGCTGAAAAAGGCGTTGTCGATAGAGATCAGCGTTCGCTACTTCGCCAGCCGAGCAGAGGCATTTGCCGCGCTTCGCGAAGGCACCATCGACCTGATAGAGACCAGTACTGAGGCAGAGGTCAAAAAGTACTCGGCGGCGATGACAGACGCCTACGCTTTTACCCGAATAGGGCTCTATTCCAAGACAGGCACCCTGCTTGATGTCGACCTGAGTAATCCCAAATCAAAGATTTCCAACGTCCAGGGAGGTTTGGTCAACGATGCGATCCTGGATACCTTTCGTGGCGCGACGATTGTGAAGTACAACACCCCCCTGGAGGCCATTGCCGCAGTGGTGCATGGAGACTCGCAAGCGTATTTGGGCGATACCGTGAGCACCAGTTACCTGGTAAGCGAAAGCTTCAGTAACCTGCTCGTCACCAACGTGACTGCACAGAACATTGACGAAGCCATAGGCTTTGCCCTCAGACCCGACGATATTCAACTCAAGACGATCCTCAATCAGGCCTTCAACACCCGTAGCACCTGTCAAAGAATCCAAGCCATAAACTGGTGGGTTGCCACGATCAAATGCACAGAGGGGGACTTTCAACAACAATTGAGCCCGGAAGAAAAACAGCTACTGCAAAGTAACCACACTTTCCGGATTTCAATCAGTGAAGACCTGGCACCCTACGCCTTCTTCGATACCACAGGCCAATTCAGTGGCTCCATGTCCGATATCCTCGAATTGGTGCGATTGGAATCAGGCCTGAAATTCAAGGTCGTTCGCTCACGCTCTATCGCTACCTCCATCCGTGAACTCGAAACTCGACAGGTCGACCTGAACGTGATGGGGGAAACGGAAGTGCGCAAACGTCAGTACCTGATGACCAACCCGATTTTTAGCTCCCCTTACACGGTGATTACGCGCTCGGGCCAATACATCGACTTCGCTCATAAGACCATCGCGCTGCCAGAGTCGGACGGATTGATCCCCTACTTCAAAGAACACTACCCATACAGCAAACTGAAACTCACAGACACGTTTGCCAACTCCCTGAACAGTGTGCGAGACGGCAGCGCAGACCTGACCATCGCCTCGATCAATCAAGCTCGCTATTTCCTTTCCTATAAGTACGAAGACAGCCTGAAAATTGGCGGTATCTTCACTCCCCTCTCAGCCAGCCTGAGCATTACTGCAAATCCGGAAAACGCCACGCTGATTTCAATTATTGAAAAAGCCTTGCTGAAAATCCCCCCCAGCGAAAAAGCAATGATAAGTGGACGCTGGCGAGCCAACACCGCCACCGATACTTTGTATTGGGAAGGTATCAGCCTGCGCACCTATCAAATATTGAGCGCTCTGCTTGCGCTGCTATTGATAACGGGCGTGTGGATCGTGCTCCTGAGAAAATTGATTTTCAAACGCACCATCGAGCGAAAGAGCCTGCAATCACGGCTGAGCCTGATGCAGAACATGGTCAACAGCATCCCCCACCCGATCTATCTCAGGGACCGCAAGGGGACGCTACTGTTGTTCAACACATCTTACGCACGCACCTTCAATGCAACGGCCGACACCGTTGTCAACGGTACTGTGCTGGACACTCTGGTCAACACCTCGACCTTTGCGCAATGGCAAGCAGATTACGACCTGGTGCTGAACAGCGGCACGGCGATTGCGCACGACCAGACACTGTCAACCGAAACAGGAAGCCTTGAGATCTATCACTGGATCGAGCCCCTGCGCGACGAAAATGAACAAATCATTGGTGTTGTCTGTGGCTGGCTGGACATCAGTGATCGCCTGCAGATTCTTGAGCAACTGCGTCAAGCCAAGGCCTCTGCAGACAATGCGAACAACAGTAAATCGATTTTCCTGGCGACCATGAGCCATGAGATCAGAACACCGATGAACGCGATTATTGGCATGCTGGAACTGGCCCTAACGCGCGACCAAAACAGCGCAAAAAACCTCGAAGCAATTAAGGTGGCCCACAGTTCAGCGCTGAGCCTGCTTGAGTTGCTGGGGAGCATTCTGGATGTCTCCAGCATTGAGTCGGGAGAAACCCGCTTGCAGTTGGAAGCGACCACATGGCGAGAGGTAATAGAGCCTGTAGTTAACATCTTCCTGGGGCCCGCCAAACACAAAAGCCTGGCGATCAACCTTGACCTGGGTGAATACGCTGACTGGGGTGTATCCATCGATAAACTGAAAATCAGGCAAGTGCTGTCTAACCTGTTGAGCAACGCGATCAAGTTCACCAGTGCCGGGGCTATTAGCGTCAGACTTGAAGGCCGTCTCATGGGTGAGCTCATGCAGTTCAAGCTGATGGTCCAGGACACCGGCAGCGGAATTAATGATGCCGAAAAAGCCAACCTCTTTACCCCTTTTCGCCGCAACACCATCACCCCAAACAGCGGCGCCGGATTGGGCCTATCTATTTGCGACTCGCTGAGTCAGATCATGGGGGGCAACCTGGCCGTCGAGAGCACTGAAGGCCAAGGCACCTGTGTGACTCTGAGCCTGACAGCCCAACCTTGCGAGCTCAAAACCAGCACGGAGATTCAGGCCCACGCCACGGCAGAAGGTTCAACCCCACTCAGAATCTTGGTCGCTGAAGATCATCTACCCAGCCTCCACTTACTTAAAGAACAGCTGGAACTGCTGGGGCACATCCCAATCCTGACCAAAAATGGCCTGGAGGCTCTGTTCCAATGGGAAGACGCTGAGATCGACCTGCTGATCACAGATTGCAATATGCCTGAGTTGAGTGGGATGGCATTGACTCGGGAGATCCGTCAGCGGGAAACAGCACTGCGCGTGCGGCCCTGCACCATCATCGGGATGACCGCCAGCGCCCGCAAGGAGGAAATCAGTAAGTGTATGGAAGCCGGTATGAATCAATGCCTAATCAAACCGGTCAGCATCGCGCAACTGACACGCTACGTCCCTGATTTAGGGGAGCGCTCTCAACACGGAAAAACGGTCGTTGAGCAAACCGAATATACGTTTTTGTCCAACCTGCCAGACGCTAAGAGGTTCGACTTAGTCCACGAATTGATTGCCACTAACGAGACCGATTACCAGGAACTGGAAACAGCGCTGGAAACAGGAAACTTCAAGAGCATGCAAAACACCCTGCATCGCTTGAAAGGATCGGCGCGAATCATAGGTTCTGACGATCTCTGGACACTGTGTGAAGCCCTCGAAGCGGCAGTGATGATTGCCAACGTCAATAGGGCCCCACTGATCCAACCTCTGACTGAGCTAAAGAAGCTGTTGCTTACTATTCATCAAATGCTGTTGAAGCGATAAACGATGGTTTCCGCTCCACCTTCAAGAGCGCTAAAAAGTAGCCTTCGAGTTAATCGTGAGCGTGTGAACGCCGTCGTCATTGACCACGGAAAATTTCACATCCACCTGTCGCACGCCCAATTTAGTCGCCAACGAGTAATCCTGAGCTGACTTGGGCGGCAACATTTCCAGCTTCCCAAGCTCAAAAACCTTATGGTTACTCACCACTTTCAGGTTCGAAAACGTCACGTAATAAGCACTGGCGTTAGTGACCCGCAGTCGATGCTCGCCCGCTTCCTCGACCAGTTGCCAACGCAGTTGCGCTCCTGCATCCACGGCTTTTCCAGAGAGGTTCTCAGGACGATAAAACAGCTCAATGCGCTCCGTAGCGGCGACTGTTGAGGGGTTATCACGGTTCTTTTGATCGTGCGAAACTTTCTGCACATTTAGATAAAATACGGACTCGCGATCCTCTGGCAACTTACCGGGGGTTTTCATCACCCGAAGTACTTGCTCTGCTTTGGAAGGCACACTGAATAGTGCTGGCATGACAATAAACGGCGCAATTACTGGACCGTCCGCCTGACGATCAGTCACCCATACCCGCACTGCACAATCCTGCTCACTATCATTGCTAAGCAATAGGGAAGCACTATGCTCCTGGGCATTAAATATTAACCTAGCCACACTTAACATCGGACCAGCCGTGGCGTTTGGCACCTGCAAAATACCTATAGAACAAAAAAGCCAACACAACCATTTCAGTTCAATACGACCTCGGTAAAACGCCAGCATTCCATCCATCTAATGTTCCCTGAGCATGAGTCACAATACAAAATGAAAGACCGTTTAGCGAAGTAAGCGCTCGTCATTGGTCAATCGTTCAGCACGCTGCAACATTGACTTCACGCCACCCACACGAAGATCAAGGCAATGTTTGCCATTGACCACCATCGTTGGTAAAGCACTGACTTCAAACAATTGGGTTTTCTCCTTGGCCTCTATGACTTTTGCTTGCACCACAGGTGAGTGATAAGTGGCAATGAACAGGTCTTTATCGACGCCGACTGTTGCTAGGAAATCAGCCATCTCCTCAGCGCTGGTCAATTTCTGACGTTTACGCACCGCTTCAAATACGGCGTGATGCACAGAATAATCAACGGCCATGACTTTCAACGTTAAAAACAACTGGCCTTGTACATCCCATCGCCCACCGAACATCGCCGGTAGTCGATTAAAATAGACATCGGTCGGCAGCGCCCTGATCCATGGGTCAAGGACTTCCTCCAAATTGAAACACTGTCGACAGCCGTAGGAAAAAAACTCGATCACTTCGATGGTTTCATGGGAATTAACTACGACCGCCGACTCCGGTAACTCTTCATGTTGCGATGCTGACAACGGAGTAGACCCTATACTCGCGATGACAATACAGACTAGACCCATAAACACACGAAACATATAAACTCCAGAGCATGACTGTTCAACAGGACAACAACTTCAGCCCTGATCTATCCTCCCCCAATAAAACCTTCGTCAATGAAGCAGCGCTCATTGGCGGATGAAAAAAGTAACCTTGGGCAGAGTCGACGCCTAGTTTCTTTAAATGTAAAAACTGTTGTTCGCTTTCCACGCCTTCCGCAACAAGCTCCATACCCAAACAATAAGAGAGCTCTGATAAAAAGCCGATAATCCGGGTCTGTTTTTCATCCAGCGCTCCGGCGATAAAGTTGGAGTCGAGTTTGATCTGGCTAAAGGGGAGCTGCGTCAGCCGTTCGAGTGAGGAAAAACCGGTACCAAAATCATCCAGCGACAGACTGATTCCGCCTTGAGTTAACAACGTGATGTTCTCGATCGCCGCCATCTGCATATCCAGTGCTTGGTTTTCGGTGACCTCCAAGGTCACCAGATTCGGCGAAATACCCGCTTGCTGGATACGTTCAATTACCGTGGAGGCAAACCCCTCCTCCTGTAGCTGGGTTGCTTCTATGTTGTATGAAAATATCAGCGTCTCGCCCATGAGCAACAATGTCTTGTGTACCTGCATGGCTTGCTCAAGCATGCACTCGAACAAGGCCCCCTGCAGGTGAAATTCATCAACCATTGGCAAAAAGATACTAGGCGCCAGAAGCCCTTTATCTGGGTGCTGCCAACGCGCTAGTATCTCGACGCCGAGAATGCGTTCGGTTTTCAAACACAACTTGGGTTGGTAATAAGGCACAATCTGACGCTGCTCTAAAATACTGAGCACCTGCGCCCTGGAGAGCATTGAAAGTGGAGAAACAGGCGATGCAGGTACCCGCCCCTCCTCTGGTCTTCTTCGCTTGCGCAGCATTGCCATTGCTACTGCGCGCGCGACTTGTATCGCACTTGGCAGTCCTGCGTAGCGCCCCACACAAGCCTTTTTACCGCGGGCCGTTAAGCGCTTTATCCCCCATGCCGTATGAGCTTCAAGTTCATCGTTCTCATAGGTTTCGAAGTGCTCAGCCTGTTCACATAGCCTGCGAAACAATGAGATTTCTGTGCTAGAGAAAAACGAATCACAGATAACCAAGCCAATATCAAGCGCCAATGCGTTAGAGAGCTCTCCCCTTGCACGCCCCGAGATCACTTCCACACGCCCAACTTCTGCGAATTCTAGAGATTTAACAAAATGTTTAATACGAATGGCGCTCGAACAGAAGACAACAACATCCAAAGAGCGCATAAAAATAGACCTGAGCAGTTAAAGCGAGGTAGATCACTTTATCAAAAATAAAACCAGGAAAATTCCTGAATGCTTTCGGCAATCTCTCGAAACCAAGCCCTCTCCGACTCACCCCCTACCGAAAATAGGAAAAGAGGCACTGACCATTGCATGATTCTTGACCAGAAGAGCCCAATGCACTTATTCATAAAGGCTCATAAACCCCGGCTAACACCCTTCACAATAGACGGCCACCTCCTCAAATAACCGAACGTAGCATGCGACTGATAAGCACCGATCAAAAAACGGTCGACATGCACGACAGCACTCAGCCGATAGCACTGCGGACACCGCCTTCATTCGCTCAGCTTTTCCGGAAAACATAGAAATAGCAGAATGAATAACCTCGATGCGAACTTCGTCAGGTATCAAAATCAGAATAGAGACCTCAGTATTTTTTGTTAACACAAACTTGCACAGCAAGCACCAATCCATACTTCAAGAACCGGCTTGGCTAGGGCAAGCTTTTTCTTGAAAATCAACTGATATTTCCTTAACTGACTTCGTTCGGGCAGAAAACGGTACCATCGCAAAGCTCAGGCACTCGAGAAAACCAAACATGCATTTATCCGAGAAACTCAACACCACAACGCAACTCAATAGTCAGCGCGCGCCACTCAAAATACTTAACAGAATCCTAACAGTATTGTGTTTAATTATGGCACCCACTTATTGCCTGGCGTTCCCACACTTAGATAATTTACGTGTACGTCAAGACAAGTGGAATACAATTGCCTATACAAAAGTAGTATGGCCTACGGAGGAAAATTCAAACAGTGTATGCAACTCATCCGCAGGCTGCACCTTTGCACCCTGCATAAGGAGAGGATTAATAATAGGAGGGGATCTATGCGGACGGGACATGGATGACACTTATGTAGATATCGCTTCCGGCACCACCATGATACAAGCAAGACAACTATGGATAAAAAATACGGAACCATAAGCAGGGATATTAGATTCAGGCGAGCCGAAGAAGGAGCAGATGCACAGTGCATAACATTTCAGACAGGCTTCTTAACCGGCGCACCTATACCGGGAATGCCATGCTATCCGCTTCCTCCAATAGATATTTCCTGCACTATTGCCGATCAATTAAATTTTTCATACAACACATTAACGGCTGACAAAGTCAATAACGCCGAGGCTTACGGCACTCTCAATATTTTGTGCAGTAATTGGGCCAGTGTCAGACTACAGTTGGTGGGATCGAGAGAGATTGACTTAGGAAGAGCGGGCACATTAACTGCCAGCCTGCATATTGGAGATAGGGATCTGGCTAATAGTTATTCATTCCAAGGTTTTGGACAAACAACCTCCCTAAAAGTCACTTCGATTCTACACTCCAGCCGACAAGAAGCTGAAGCAGGAAGTTTTCAAGGCCAAGGCATCATCATAATGCAAATAAATTAGTAAACATCCAAAGTGCTCCTAGATCTCTATTACAAACGTTCTTGAAATATCAACGTATGTAAAACCTTCAGCCATTAATAGCAGGCCACCACGATGACCAAGCAGCATGAACTTCCCGATGCAGCCTGCGGTTTGGTTGCTGATAGGTCCACTGAAACTCGCCGTCGCGGGATGCCGGCGAGCGGATGATCGCCTGATGCTCAACGACGTGTTCTGCGCTAGCGCTGTTTGGGGCGACATGCCTCAGCGCTTCGGCCCCTGGCCCGGGGTGTATCAACGGCTTCGCAACTGGCGTAATTGCGGCGTTTTCAATCAGATGCTTATGCACCTTCATGTCCGATTGAACGTGCAAAGTTTGATCGATCTGGAAACGTGGATGATCGATTCCACTTCCGCTCATGCAACCGAAGCACTCAAGCACAGTCGGAAACGGCCCGACAACCCAAACCCCACATGCCATGCCCTTCAGCACCGAATTAAAAAAGACCTTGGCGATCAGAGTCTTTTTTTTCGCCTGCAAAAAAGTGATGATCGCCGCCCGATCACCACGGCAGAGGACCCCGCCCCATGGAATCGACGCTGGAAACCGTTGCGCTGTTTGCCCTCAAGCTGGCCCATGAGACGGATGATGCAAGCCCGATCTTGCGCGATGACCCGATCATGGCCGCGTATGAGCGGGAAGCCTTTGGCTTGCTGGTGCGCAATGGTGATGTCGCGGCCATTCAGCTCAAGCTGGGGCAGTGCATGGCTGAGGCGCTTACAGCGTTGGGCGGTGCGCACAGTGTCATGGGCCGGGAATTACAGAAGCTGGCGACCGAGGTCGGCCAGGCGCAGACCCTGGAGACGCTGCACGCGCCCCTGCTTGCACTCAAGGATTACCTGAAAGACATTCAGTAACGGATTTCCACCACAAGGACTGGACCATGATCGACTTCAATAACAAAGGCTTCTTCAAGCTCAAGCAAAACGATGAATACGCCGAACGCGTGACCTCCCTGTTGCTGGAGGACGAGCACGTCATCGATTCCTACAAGTCCATGCGCGACGGGGTGGTCTTCACCAGCAAGCGGATCATTGCGGTGAACGTGCAAGGCATCACCGGCAGCAAAAAGGATTTCACCTCCCTGCCCTACAAAAACATCGTCGCCTATTCCGTGGAAACCTCGGGCACCTTTGACCTGGATTCGGAGCTGGAAATCTACTTTTCAGCCCTGGGAAAAGTGAAGTTCGAGTTCACCGGCAGGACCTCGATGGTTGAGATTTCCAAGCTTATTTCCCGCCACGTGCTCTGACCTGACCGCGTAGCATGAGCCCTGCGCCCATCAGCAACAGGCAAGCGGCGCCAAAGATGTAGGCGCCGTAGATGTCGATGAACAACCGGTGCTGGCTGGCCACGGCCTGCGCCAGGTTGAGGGTCTGGGACGCCATCAATGTGCCCAGCAAGGAGGCGATGGCCAGGACCGGGGTTAGGGTGGCCGAAACCCGGCCCATGAAACCTTCCGGCACTGCCTCCTGCAACATCGGCCCCTGGACGATGGCGAACACCGAAAAGCTCAGGCCGCAGGCCGCCATGATCAGCCACGCCAGATAAAACGGCGGGCTGAGGGCGTAGCCCAGGTAACCCAGCCCCAGGCAGAACAGCGAGGCGCTGAAAGCCTGGCGGATGCTCCATGAGCGCAGCAGCGGTCGCACCAGCAGCGCGGCAATCAGGCCTCCAATCGGGAATGCGGCGAGGATCAGGCCGTACTCCGAGGCGCTCAAGCCCAGGGTCTTGAAGGCGTACAGCGACAACACCACGTTGTTCACCCCGAGGGAAACCCCATACAGCGCCATGCCAATCAGCAGGGTTCTGATAGCAGAGTGCCCCCAGGCCAACCTCAGGCCCGCCGCGAACCCGCCCCAGAATGAAGGACGCTCGGGTTGCGCCGCCAGCCGCCGGCCCACATCTCGGGTCAGGGCGATGCACAACGCGGAGCCGGCAAAGGCCAGCACATTGATCAACAGTGCCCAGAGTGGCCCGACCAGCACAAACAACGCCGGCCCCAGGGATGCGCAGATGACGGAGATGCCGGTCAGGGAAAACATCGCCTTGGCCGAGGCCTCGACTCGCCGCTTGGCCGGGAGCACCGCTTGCATCACGGCCTGGCGCGAGGGGTTGAAGAACTGCGCGGCCACGCTGTTCACAAACAGCAACAGCAGCACGCCACAGAGCACTTGCCCCTGGTCAAGTTGAAACAGCCAATAAGCACTTATAAAGAGTAGGACGTGGATGACCCGGGCTACGTCCGCCGTGATCATCACATGCAGCGCAACCAGGCGGTCCACCCACGCCCCCGCCAGGGGCGCTACAAGCACCCGGGGAATCGCCGATGCTGCCACGGCCATGCCGACGGCGCTGGGCAGGAAGGCGCTGTCGCGATACAGGTCCGTCACCAGCCAGACGATGACCGTGCTTTCAAACACGAACTCGCCGAACGAAGACAGCGCCTGGCCCAGCCACAGCAGGGAAAAGTTTCTACTGATGAAAAAATCCGCAAAGCGCTGTTTCACAACCAGGACACCTTAGGCTCACCCGCGCATTCAGGTGCAGCCAGGGAGGCTGAGCCATGAAAAGACGACCCCGGCGAACTGCCGGGGCCCTTTGTGCAGCGACACCCTGGGGGGTAAAGGTGGTCAAAAGCAACGCATTGGTGCAATTGATCGTAGCGGCAGGTCTTCGACCCAGCCGCTCCTTACATCTTCATCTTGTAAGGCCTGGACTTGGCCACCACCTGGAACTGCCGGGTCTTTTCGTCCCACACCACAACGCCGTCGGACTGCACCATGTCGGTCCCGGCATACCCCAGGCTCGACATGAAGATCAGGTTGCTGGTGGGCCGGTACGCCTTGCCACCGCTGACCTGGGGCAGGTCGCTGCCTTCACTCGGGAACTGCATGGGCGACTTATAGATCTTGCCGTCATTTACGTCGACAAAGGCGGTGCTCTGGCAGCCGGTGCCGCAACTGAAGGAGGTCACGACAAAATGCCCGGCGAAGTCGGCCTGGCGACCCACCGCCCACTGCACGGCATCCTTGGACTTGAGGTCCTTGACGTAGGCCGGGTTCGACTTCCAATCGATCTTGGCCAACGGTTTGCTGGCCACGGCGGAGGCTGGATACGCCTCGAACGTGAAGCGCTCATCGGCAATCGCAGTCGCTGCACTGACCATGGCACCTGCCAGCAGCCAACCCCACAGAATCCTTTTCATTGTGTATCCCCGTAGCACATTGAGAAACGCAGAAGCCGCTTCACTTGAGAGGCCGGATAATACCAAAATGATATTGTTCAACGTCAGCGCAGCCAGCCTTTCATCGCAAGGCAGCTGCAGCGAAGGGATCAATAGAAGAGGACCATGGCGACCAGAAAAGCTTGAGCTCGGTTCAATGGCCGAAGTACAGCTTGACCTGCTCGCCGACCACATTGAAGCCGATGGCGCGAAGGCGTTTGTAGAGCAAGCCGGAGGAGCTGGTGAAGGTCAGGGGAGTCTTGCCTCGGGCATGGACAGCGGTGCAGAGATCGCCCAGCAGGCGGTCCGTCACGCCACGTGCGCGATAGCGCGCCTCGACGTAAATAAAGCCCAATTGTTCATGCAGCTCGTCACTAGTGATCAGTGCCGCGCAACCACCCAGTTCACCGTCCACCTCGATCACGAACAGGCAGCCCCGCGCCAGCAGGCGAGTCACGCTGTGGTGGGCTTGCTCTCGACTGCACACCAGGGCAACCTGCGCATCGCACTCCATCTGGATCTGGTAGTCGATCAGCACTTCGACATCGTCCAAGCGGGCCAGACGGGTTTTCAGGCTGGCGTCCTGCTCGACCCGGTACGGCTTGAGTTGCTTGAGCAGCACTTCATTACGCTGGCTGAGAAAGGGCTTCCAGGTCTCCGGCCACGCCCGGGTCAGCGCCTTGGTCGCGGCTTTTGGCCCCAGGGCCATATGCGGGCTCTGGGCCAGGATGCTGACCGTATCGAGCAGCTCCGGGGATACCTCTCCGGCCGGCAAAATCACTGGCATGGCGAACGGCGGCAGGGCCGGCAGCAACGCGATCGCGCCGATCACCTCGCCGTTATGGCGCTGGACATGCACGTTCAAGCCATCGGGACGATTGCGCAGCACGCCCGAAAAGAACAGCAGGCCATCGCCGTCCGCCGCGGTGCTGATGAAGCCGAGCAGCTCCTGATAACGATGCTCTGCGAGGTACTCGATCATCACGATGCTAATCACTCTGCATGATTGAATGGGCAGCCGGGCCAGCGTGGGTCGCGGGCTCCTGCGGTGCACGCCCGGCGGGCCGGACGGCAACTTCTCCACAACCCCATAAATCCCCATCAAGTGGGTGCTGGGCTAATAACAAATACGGGGCAGTCCCCTAACCACTTCGGCTCGTTAGTCCATTAACGGGGGTGGCGAGCCGGGTGGTTAAATCAGTTGGAAAACGTTCTGGGCGGACAATCGATATCCAGTGCCGAGCGGGTCTGGTGATCAATTTCAATCCAAAAGGCAATCACAGGCTTGTCATCGATTAGTTGCGGAGCGGCAATACGGTGAACATTGACTCCCATGTGCTTCAACAAACGCTCATTGCCCACGGCCGATACCGCGATCAAACGTTCGGCGCCCAGGCTTAATGCCGTCACCAATACTTTGCGCACCAGGGCGACGGTATTGGCCCAGGCCTGTGTGGCGCTGGTAGTGCCTGTTTTTGAAGGAGTAATGGCGAAACGGGAGAGTTCCCATGTTCGCGGATGGTTAGGGAGACTGGCGCCTCCCATCAGATGGACAAAGTGTTCCGATAACAAGTAAGGCTGGGTAGTGGGCAATAAGCGCGCACATCCACGAACACTGTTATCGGAATCCAGGACAATGGCGTAAACAGTATCGGGGCGATCAAACTCATCTTGTTCAAAACCTTCAGGGCAACTAAGTGGCCACCCCATTTTTTTCACAAAGACCTCGTAACGATACTCCGCGAGTCCATTCATCACACTTTGATTTATTTCACTACTCATTCCCGCAATCAAACGCAACATAACCCCCTCCAATTGGCCAACCCACCAATTAGAGATACAACCCCCCTATTTTCATAGCTGCCCATTCGGGCAGGTCAGGGCCTCAAATCAAGGACACTGCCGCTCCCAGGCCAGGCACGAGAGCCAACTGATCATCAGGTTGTGGGAGATGTTGCTGCCCATGTCGTAGCCATTGGCACAGCGCAGCATCAGGTTGCTGCGCAGCCCTTCGGGCCCGAGCAAGGGGCGCCGGCGCCCGGCCAGGCGAAACCAGGTCCAGCCGATGCTGATGCCGGGGGCCGCGTGGCTTTTCCACTCGCAGTAACCGGCAGCGGTGGCGTTGACCCCCAGGCCCTGGAGTTCATCGCGCAGTTCCTCATCCTCCCAGGACATATGATGAACAAAGCGTGTCTCCATGAACTCTTTAACTGAAACTCTGATAAAACCATCCACCATTAATGTCATAAGTTCCTCTGGCATTGTTTATCGCATGTTTAATAAGAACAATAGAAAACCCTATAAGCATAAAGTACAATTACGCCCTATACCTTATGCCGCGGCATTACAGCATATTGCCGGATCCACGGATGTGTTACAGGAAAAACAACCATGCTTTTGGCTGATTGGCGCGAAGAGTTTCTAGCAGTGTGTACAGAGGCGACATCCGAACTGGCATTGTTTTCCAGCTTGCAAAGTATCGCGGAGGATCTGGGCTTTAAGTCGTGCTCTTATGGTATTCGACTCCCTCTTCCTATCAGTGCCCCTTCGTTCCATTTGCGCTCCTCCTACCCCAAGGCCTGGGAAGAGAGCTACATCAGCAATAACTACTTCTTTCTCGACCCGACGGTGCGCCATGCGCTGAGCACGCACCTGCCCCTGACCTGGGCGGCGCAGGCCAGCGTCCAGGACGGACCTTTCTGGGAGGAGGCGCGAATGCACGGCCTGGCCCATGGCTGGTGCCAAAGCACCTCCGGGCGCTTCGGTGATATTGGCCAACTGTCCATGGTGCGCAGTCACGGCCTCATCGCGGACAAGGAACTGGCGCATCAGGAACATAAGCTGATGTGGCTCACCAGCCTGGTGCATTCGACCATGCGCAACTTCCTGCTGCCGGAACGCTTGCCCGAATCCCAGGCAGGGCTGACCGATCGCGAGAAAGAAGTCTTGAGGTGGACAGCGTCCGGCAAGACCTATTCCGAGATCGGCGACATTCTGACCATCGACGCCCGCACCGTGAAGTTTCACATCGTCAACACCCTTAAAAAGCTCAACGCGGCCAATAAAGCCGAAGCCGCCGTCAAGGCCACCATTCTCGGCATGCTCTGAGCTGCCCCTTCCCAAGCCCCTCGACCTGCTCCCGGCACAGCGGCACGATCAACTGATCGTGCCGCTCGAAGTGCTGCATAGCGCATTCCTACAGCCACCCCAGATAAAACCCAGGCCTGCTACAGATTCTTCCCCGGCAAACCTTGATCAAGGTCAAAAAGCAGCGCCATCACGCTCCTAAACTGTGACCAAGACATCAGAACTAGAAAATAGGTCCTCCATGAGCGAAGAATCCACCGTACGCCCCTTGCCCGCCCCGCTTGCCAAAGCTGCCAAGCCGGCCACCGCCAGCACCAGTGCGCCACGTAAACCCGCCACGGCACGCCCACGCCGGCCGCGTACCACCAAGGCCGCGCCGGTGAAAACCGCCGAAGCCCAGATCAGCGCCATCAGCCAGCAGCCGATTGCCCTGCAAGTCGCCAGTGCACCCCGTGGTTCCAATGAAGACAGCGTGTCGGCGGCACTGCCGGCCACCTACCCGTACCGCAGCCGGATGCGCCGCGCCGAGTATGAAAAAGCCAAGCACGAGTTGCAGATCGAACTGCTCAAGGTGCAAAGCTGGGTCAAGGAAACCGGGCAACGGGTGGTCGTGCTGTTCGAAGGCCGCGACGCCGCGGGCAAGGGCGGCACCATCAAGCGTTTTATGGAGCACCTGAACCCACGGGGTGCGCGGATCGTGGCCCTGGAAAAACCGTCCGACCAGGAACAGGGCCAGTGGTACTTCCAGCGTTATATCCAGCACCTGCCCACCGCCGGGGAAATGGTGTTCTTCGACCGCTCTTGGTACAACCGCGCCGGCGTCGAGCGGGTCATGGAGTTCTGCTCGCCCCTGCAGTACCTGGAGTTCATGCGCCAGACCCCGGACCTGGAACGCATGCTGTGCAACAGCGGCATCCTGCTGTTCAAGTACTGGTTCTCGGTCAACCGCGAAGAGCAACTGCGGCGCTTTATCTCCCGACGTGACGACCCGCTCAAGCACTGGAAGCTGTCGCCGATCGACATCAAGTCCCTGGACAAGTGGGATGAATACACCGGCGCCAAGCAGGCCATGTTCTTCCACACCGACACCGCCGACGCGCCATGGACAGTGATCAAGTCGGACGACAAAAAACGCGCGCGGATCAACTGCATTCGCCACTTCCTGCACTCCCTCGACTACCCGGGCAAAGACCTGCGTGTAGCCCATCATCCCGACCCGCTGCTGGTGGACCGTGCCTCGCGGGTCCTGGAAGAAGACGAGCACGGCTCGAACAAAACCGAAGGCACCGCCGTCGAGCACCTGGCGATGCCGGCCTGAACGTAATGCGCCATACGTCGGTGGCACAACGAGTGGCATTCCTCCGCCTTTGACTCTGTCCCTAGGGACAAGCCGCAACCTTGCCTTATCTGTTTCAGCTTCCGCCGTGGCGGATAAGGCCAATGAATGAACACCCTCGCAATGGTCACCGGTGCCAACGGGCACCTGGGCAATACCCTGGTCCGGGCCCTGCTCGCCCGGGGGCAAGTCGTGCGCGCCGGGGTTCGTGACCCGGATCGCAGCCCGGCCCTGGAGGGGCTCGACTGCCAGCGGGTGCGCGCTGAACTGCAAGACCCGGGCTCCCTGCGCCAGGCCCTGCAAGGGGTTGATGTGCTGTACCAAGTGGCGGCGGTGTTCAAGCACTGGGCCAAAGACCCACAGGCGGAAATCGTCGAGGTCAATGTGCAAGGCACGCGCAATGTCCTGCGCGCCGCCGCCGAGGCCGGGGTCAAGCGGGTGGTCTACGTCAGCTCGGTGGCGGCCGTCGGGCACAATGGCCAGCCCCTGGACGAAGGCACCTGGAACAGCAACCCGCGCAACCCTTATTACCATTCAAAGATCCTCTCCGAACGCGCCGCCTGGGAATGTGCCCAGGCCTACGACCTGCCGCTGGTCACGGTGCTGCCCTCGGCCATCGTCGGCCCCCATGCCACACGGCTGACCGACACCATGGGGTTTCTCGCCGCCGTACTGGCACGCAAGCTGGTGCTTGACCCCAACTTTCACTTCAACTTTGTCGATGTGCGCGACGTGGCCGATGGCCTGATCCGCGCCGCAGAACAGGGCCGCGCCGGCCAGCGCTACATCCTGGCCAACCGGCACTCATCCTCCCTGGCCGAGGTGATCGAGGCCCTCAATAGCCTGACCCCAGGTTGGCGCCTGCCGCGCCGGGCGCCCAAAGCCTTACTGCTGCTGATCGCCTGGCTACAGGAACAGCGCGCCCAGCTCAGCCAGCAACCGGCTGAACTGCTGCGCAGCCAGGTGCAGATGTTTTACGGAGTGCGCCAGGAATACTGCATCGACAAGGCCTGCGCCGAGCTGGGCTACCAGCCGCGCTCACCCCACGACGCCCTCAGGCAGGCATTTGCGCAGTTGCTGGCGCGCTGACATCGGCCGTTGGAGCGAACTGCTGGTTGATCTGCTGTTGCAGTTGGGTCAGGCGCTGCTCCTGGGATTGCAAGGCGAGGATCTGTGCCTGCAACTCCAGGCGCTTGGCCTCGATGCCCTGGTTGGCCAGCGCCAGGGGGAACGGCGCCTGATGCTGCTTAGCCGCCAGCAACTGGCTCATTTCCCCGAGTTTGAACCCCACGGACTGGGCACTGCGGATCATCCGCACCAAGGTCAGGTGATGGGCCGTATACAGCCGATAACTGCCGTGGCGCTGCGGGGCCAGCAGGCCCATTTGCTCATACAGGCGAATCGCCTTGGGGGTGCACCCCGCCAACCTCGCCAGTTCACCGATATACATCGCCGTCTCCACATCGTCCGACGCGCAGCTTACGGGCTGCCGCCGGGGCTTGTCTTGCCCGGCGCGTTCATGCCGGTTCGCTCAGCACCGGCGCCTTGTGCGGCGGTTTGATCGAGCCGATGTACACCGCCACCACCGTCAGCAAGGCGCCACTGATTTGCAGCGCCGAACTGGCCTTGCCGAGAAAGGCCACATCGATGAAGTAGGTGATCACCGGCTCCAGCAACAAAATCAAACCGGCCAGCCCGAGGCTGATGGCGCCGATGGAGCGGTTGACCAGCAACCACCCGACAAACTGCACCAGCACCCCATAAATGATCAGCATCAACAGCGTCTGCCGATCGGCGATCACCAGGCTTTCGCCCATGGCCAGGGCATAGCCCAGCAGCACCAGGGCCGACCACAGGCTCAGGTTGAGCATCTGCGCAATCTTGTCGCCGCCCGCGTCCGGCAAGCCGGTGTTGACCTTGAGGAAATACACGCAGACCGCATAGGCCAGGCCCGACAACACGCCATAGACCACGCCCTGGATACCGATGCTGCTGCCCATTTCCGGCAGCAACAACAGGTACAGGCCGACAAACGCCAGGCTGATGGACAGCACAAAGTACAGTGAGGGTTTCTCCTTGAGCAGCGAGAACCCGAGCAGGGTCATGAAGAACACCTGGCAATTGGTCAGGATCGAACCGATGCCCGGGCCGACGATATAGATGCTCTGGTGCCAGAGAATCAGGTCCACCGCCAGAAACACCCCGGCCAACGCCGTGTACAACCGGGCCTTGCGGCTGGGTAAACGCACCGGGACCTTGCGCCACTTGAGCAACAGATAAAACAACAGCGACGCGAACAGCATCCGATAGAAACCAGCACCGCCCGCGCCGATATGGGCGAAGGCCACGGCCAGGGCAGAAAGGCTGAGCATCAAGCCCCCCACCGTCAACTCAAGTACAGCCCTGTTGGTCGACATACGCGACTCCATAAAGGGTTAGGCAACATGCTTTCAGGTGCGCAGCCGGCTGGCTGCGCGGCGCTCAACGTTCGTGTTCGGCCAGGCGCAGCCATTGCTGCACGGGCGCGCTGGCCAGTACGGCGTCGACATAGGCCTGCAAGGCGTGTGGCACCTCGATGCCATAACGGCGCAGGCGCAGCACCACCGGCGCATAAAAGGCGTCGACAATCCCAAACCCACCACACAGGAACGGGCCGCCACTCAAGCTGCGCAATTGCTTCCAGAGGGCAAAGATACGCTGCAGATCAGCCTGGGTCTCGGCCGTCAGCACTGGCGGCAGGTCCCCGGTAGTAACCCCGAACGACAGCTGGGTCCGCAGCGCGACAAAGCCCGCGTGCATCTCGGCGCAAGCCGCACGGGCCAGCGCGCGCTGAGTTTTATCGGCGGGCCACAGGTTGGCGTCGGGGCAGGTTTCGGCCAGGTACTCGGCAATCGCCAGGCTGTCGTTGATCGCCAGCTCGCCCTGGAACAGCACCGGCACCTTGGCCGATGGCGAGTGCTCAAGAATCGCCTGGCGCGTATCGGCCTGGTCCAGGCGGACCTTGATCACCTCAAAGGACACTCCGGCGCTGACCAGCACCAGCCAAGCGCGCAAGGACCAGGAAGACTTGCGGTAATCGCCGATCAACAGTTGCGTGGGGTTCATTGCATCTAGCTCGCATTACGGGATGGGTGCTAAATTTATCCGCCGTTTTCTCCACCGTATTGCACAAAACTGGACAGGCTCATGGACCACCGCCCCTCCCGCAACGAGCCTGCAAAAGCGCCCGGCGACTTCTCCCAGTTCTGGCGTATTGCCGAGGGTGACTGCGAGCTGCTTTCAGCGCGCTACAGCCACCAGACCTTCGGCCGCCACTCCCACGAGCGCTACGCCATCGGCGTGATCAGCAGCGGCGTGGAAAAACTCTTCTACCGCGGAGCCCACCACTTGGGCGGCGCCGGCAGCGTGGTCACCATCAGCCCCGGCGAGATCCACGACGGCGTGCCCGGCAGCGCCGATGGCTGGATGTACCGCATGCTCTACATCGACCCGGCCTGGCTCAATCGGGTGATCTTCCAGGGGCGCTTTTCAGCGCAGCACATCCACCTGTTCCGCGAGGTGATGCGCCAGGACCCGGCCTTTTCCCAATGGTTCTTGCAGCAGCATCAAGTGCTTGAGCTGGCAAACCCCACCCTTGAGCGCGAGACCATCCTCCTGGAGCTGGTGGCGCAGTTGTTCCTGCGCTGCGGCGTGGCCGTGAGCCTGGGCGATGGCACCGAGCGCGATGCGGTCAGGCGCATCCGGAAAAAACTCGACGAGGATTTCGATAAAAACATCCCCCTCGAGGAACTCGCGCAACTGGTCGACCTCGAACCGCTGTACATGATCCGCGTGTTCAAGAACCGGCTCGGCATCTCGCCCCACAGCTACCAGATCCAGAACCGCGTGGCCCAGGTGCAGAACCTACTGCGCAGCGGCGCCAGCCTGGCGGAGGCCTCCCTGAGTTGCGGTTTCTTCGATCAAAGCCATATGGCCCGTGCCTTCAAGAAAGTGGTCGGGGTGACCCCCGGCAGCTTTCGCAACAGCCGCGCCTGAACGCCCCAAGAAAGGACTCCCCCCATGAGCAGTACCCCGAACTTCAAGCAACTGCCGACCGGCGCCATCGCCTTCCCCGAACCCCGTGACGTGTTTGTCGCCGACCAACAGGGCCTGGCCCGCCACCTGCACCCGCTGTTAAGCATCGACGCGAGCCAGGTCAACCCCGAGTGGTCCGGCCAGTTGCACCTGCTCAGCCCACTGGAACCCTATGAAGGCCTGGTGGGTGAGCTGACCGAAGACTGGGAACTGCACAGCGAGCTGCTGAAAACCAACTGGATCGGCTTCAAGCTCGAAGACGGCCGCTATCGCCTGTGCGGCGATCCGCGCTACTTCTTCCTCGATGAAGGCAACACCCAACTGCACCAAGGGCGCCCGGACCTGCAGGAGGAACTGCTTGAGCACTACGCCGAACAACAGGCGGCATTTGAAGCCAACCGCCAGTTCTACCGCGAACACGGCCACCTGGCCCGCACGGACTGGGGCAGCGACCCGGTGGAATTTATCGATGCCCTGGGCGGCGAACTCGACGGCCGTGCCAATTGGGTGGAGACCGTGGAATTCCCCATGGACGTGGTCGAAGTCGACGACGACAGCGGCGACTCCAGCGTCTGGCCCCTGAGCCCCGCCGGGCGCCGTTTCCACCATGTCCTCAGCGTCCCCGGCTGGCACTACCGCAGCGCCGGTGCCGACCGCATCGTGATGTTCTACGAACCCGTCGACGGCCTGGTGCTGTTCACCTTCGACTGGTCCTGACCTGTAGCCGCCGCCCTAAACCTTCGCAGCGGCTACACCGGTAGCGTCACCCGTGCTTCCAGCCCGCCGCCCTCGCGGTTGTGCAGGGTCAACTGGCCGCCGTGCTCACGCACGATGGCCCGTGCCGACGACAGCCCCAACCCCACGCCGCCGGTGCTTTTATTGCGCGACTGTTCCAAGCGAAAGAACGGTTCAAACACCTGCTCCAGGCAGTCCCCGGCAATCCCCGGCCCCCGGTCCAGCACGCGGAGGGTCAACTGCTCCGCCCCCTGCTCCAACACAATCTGCGGCTCGCTGCCGTATTTGATCGCGTTGTCCAACAGATTGCCCATCACCCGCCGCAGTCCCAGGGGCCGGCCGCTGTACACCAAGCGTGGCGGACCGCTGAAAGCGATATCAATGGCCTGGTCCCGGTAATCGTCGACCAGGGTTTGCAACAGCTCCGCCAGGTCCAGCGGGGTCGCCTGCTCCAGCCGCGCGTCGTCGCGAAAGAACTCCAGGGCCGAATTGATCATCGCCTGCATCTCGTCCACATCCCGAAACAGCCGCTGCTGTTGTTCCGGGTCTTCGATAAATTCCCCACGCAAGCGCATGCGCGTCAGCGGCGTCCGCAAATCGTGGGAGATGGCCGCGAGCATCTGCGTGCGGTCCTTGATGAAGTGCTGCAACTGCGCCTGCATGGCATTGAACGCGAGGATCGCCTGGCGAATTTCATGGGGCCCCACCGGCTCGATCGGCGGCGCGCGAAAATCCACGCCAAACCGCCGCGCGCCCTGGGCGAACTGCTGCAGCGGCCGAGCCAGGCGGCGGGTGGCCAACAGCGCCACCAGGCCAGCGGCAATCAGCACCAGCAGCATCACGATCAGGTTGCGCGGCCCCTCCTCCAGCCCCCAACGGCGCGAAGCCGAGGACAGCATCAGCCAGGAGCCATCGCTCAATTGCAGCAGCAACGCATAGCGTCCGCCGGAGCCGGGCCAGTCACTGGGTTCGTAGGCCTCGATACGCGCCCCCGGCGCCTTGAGCAAACGACGCAGGCCTTCGGAATCCTGGTGGTACTCCGGGTCGTCGACCACTGGCACCTCGATCCCTTGGCGCGTGGCGTACCAGGCCACCGTCACGCCCCCATCGCTGACCGCCTGGGTCAGGCGTGAACGACTGGCCGGCTCCGCGGCGTCGAGCAGATTGGCGATGGAGGCAATCCTGTCCACCAGGCCGGACTCGCTCAACGGCGGATACGCCCAGACACCGGCCAGTTGCACGAACAGCGCGTTGAACGCCAGGGCCGTGAGCATGGCCATGATAATGGTCAGGGCAATCCAGCGCTCCACGGTGTCCCGCAGGCGGTAACCCAGCGCCGCCTTGAACCCCTTCACTGGCGGGTCACGCTGGGCGTGAACAGGTAGCCGCCATTGCGCACCGTGCGAATCATCGCCGGGCGCTTGGTGTCGAACTCCAGCTTGCGGCGCAGGCGGCTGACCTGCACATCGATGCTGCGATCAAAGGCGTCATGGGCGTGCCCCCGCGCCAGGTCCAGCAACTGCTCGCGGCTGAGGATGCGCTGCGGGTGCTCGACAAACACCAGCAGCAGGTCGAACTCGCCGGCCGAGAGCGGGATCATCACCTGATCCGGCGAGCGCAGTTCGCGCCGGGTCACGTCCAACTGCCAGTCGGCAAACTGGATCAGGGGCCGTGGCACCTCGCCGAGCAGCGGCCGGCTCTCCCCGGCACGGCGCAGCACGGCACGTACCCGGGCCAGCAACTCGCGGGCGTCGAAGGGCTTGCTCAGGTAATCGTCGGCGCCCATCTCCAGGCCCACCACCCGGTCGCTCAATTCCCCCATGGCGGTGAGCATGATCACCGGCGTCGCATGCAGCAGGCGCAGGCGTTGGCACAGGGTCAGGCCGTTGTCGCCGGGCAGCATCAGGTCGAGGATGATCAGGTCCGGCTCCTGTTGTGCCATGGCCGCCCATAGCGAAGCGCCATCGGTGGCGACTGTCACCTGATAGCCGTGCTGGACAAAAAATTTCTTCAGCAGCGCGAGGACCTCAAGGTCGTCGTCCACGATCAACAGACTGCTCACCAGCGGGCATCACTTCAGGTCGAAAAGAACCGCTATCTAAAACCATTCGGCCCGCTCCGTCATATATTTCAACGCGGTAACAAACCGTCAGCGACGCAACAAAGCAGACATCTTTGCGCAAAGCTCGGCTGCCAGGATCGGCGCACTTTCCTGGAGACTGCGCCCCCATGCCCTCACTGACTCACTCCCTGGCCCCAGCTCGGCACGCCGCCCTGCTGTTGACCCTGGCTTACCTCACCGGTTGCAGCAGCCAGCCACCCGCCGGCAGCGCTCCCTGTATCCAGACCGCCACCTCCGTGTACGACCCGGCCGAACCGCTCAACCGCGGCATCTTCGCCTTCAACCGTACGGTGGATAAATACGCCCTGGCCCCGGTTGCCCGTGGCTACCGGCATTTGCCGGATGTGATGCAACAGGGTGTGCATAACTTTGCCAGCAACTTCGGCGAGCCCAAGGTCCTGATCAACGACCTGCTGCAGGGCAACCCACAGCGCTCGGTCAACACCCTGGGGCGCTTTGCGGTCAACAGCACCGTGGGCGTGCTGGGCCTGATCAATGTCTCCGACCCGATCGGCATCCCGCGCCACACTGCCGACTTCGGCCAGACCTTCGGCGTGTGGGGCATCGGCAACGGCCCCATCGTCGAACTGCCGCTGCTGGGCAACGGCAACAGCCGCGACTCGGCGGGCAAAATCCTGAGCTTCGTCGTCGACCCCTTCGGCAACCACAGCGACACCGTGCAAACCCTGGGCACCGTGGCCACAGTCGGCGGCATCGTCGATGGGCGCGCCGCCCTGCTACCGCTGACCGACAGCCTGCAAAAACTACCGGACTACTACAGCGCCCTGCGCAACGTCGTCGCCGAACACCGCACCGCCTTTGTCGAAGAAGGCAAACAAGGGGCCACCGAGCCCGACCAACACCGCTGCCCCGGAGCCAACGCCGATGACTTCTGAACGCCCCTCCCTGATGCTCCTGCAACGCGTGGCCAAACACGCCGACGCCACCCTGCATTGCCGCGAAATCAGCCTGCAACTGGCGGCCAACCCGCAACACCTGATCCTCACGCGCTACAACGAACGCTACAGCCCCGAAGGCATGGAATGGGTCGAACGTAGCCACCGCATCAGCGTCACCGACTTAATGCGCTGGGTGATTGAACACGGCCAGGCGCTGGAACTGGAACACAGCAACGAACCGCGCCGGGCATCCGCCTAAGACGAATACGCCGCCCGACCTGGGCGGCGCATCAACAGAAACAGCTCAGGGGCGCCCTGACCTGCAATCACCGCCTCACCTCAACCTGACCGTTGCCCTTCCCCGGTCAGCGGCCACTCGCGCAAACACACATCATCGACAATCGCCTTACCCATCTCACTGAAGTAATGCGCAGCCCAGGCATAACGATCATCGCCCTCCATGGCCGCATCCAAGGCCAGCATCTTGGCCTGGAACAACAACTGCGACACATGCTCCAGCGCCTCGCGCAGCGGCACATCGGGGTTGACCCAAAACAACGGGTGTCGGGCTTCGCCGCTGGGGGCGAAGGTGACGCTGCCGAGGGTTTTGCTAGTGGGAGGTTCACACTCTTGAATCAAGGCTTTGACGCTAGATATTTCACGCCTCTTCAGCCGACGGATCCTGACTCCCCACCCATCGAACCTCCCTACACACCACCGCACTCACCGCCAAACACCCCGCCGCCACCGAATACACCCACACCGACGGCGCCACCGGCAATAACACGCCGGCCAACAATGGCCCGATCCCGGCGCCGATGTCGCGCCATACGGCGTTGGCGGCCAAGGCCCGTACTCGTCCGGGGCCGGGGTGGCGTTCGGCGACGACGGTGACCACCAGCGGCAGTTGCAGGGCGCGCAGGATCAGGACCAGGGCGCCGCCGACGATCAGCCAGTG